>ERZ802830.321-NODE-321-length-47394-cov-7.95192_pt1 | contig 47394 bp, 43 predicted proteins | sample MGYA00345654_ERZ802830 | MGnify/ENA primary metagenome ERZ802830 (study PRJEB30503, sample SAMEA104212375) | marine metagenome | biome: Westerlies Biome; feature: [SRF] surface water layer (ENVO:00010504) within the epipelagic zone...; material: water...
CGGTTGCGGTTGCGAATCGGTACCATTATCTTTTCTTTAAAAAACAATAAGTTACGCTTTTTTTAGTCTGCGTTTCGCGGTATCCTCTGTCGTAATATCAACAGGCCAGGATTATCCGTGATGAAAGGCAACCCAGACGTCATCAGTTATCTGAACAAAATTCTGTACAACGAACTTGTCGCCATTAACCAATACTTCTTGCACGCCAAGATGTACAAGGACATGGGGCTCACCGAACTCGCCGAGCACGAGTATCACGAGTCTATCGATGAAATGAAGCACGCCGATGAACTGGTCGAGCGTATTTTATTTTTAGAAGGCATTCCCAACCTGCAGGACTTGGGGAAGCTTCGGATTGGTGAGACTCCTCGTGAAATGCTGGAGTGTGACCTTCAGCTAGAACACGTGGCGCACGAGGATCTCAAGGCAACCGTGAAGTGCTGCGAGGATGTCGGCGACTATGTGTCTCGTGATCTGGCAAAGCGTATTCTCGATGCCGAGGAAGAGCATATTGACTGGCTCGAGACTCAGCTATCGCTTATGGATCGCGTCGGGGAACAGAACTATCTTCAGACCGCGATGAAAACCGTCAAGCCAAGCGAAGGTAGCTAAGAGGATAAAATCGTGGCCCGAGTTTAAGACTCGGAGCCACCTTCACCCACGATAAGCTCTCGTAACTCGCCAGTTTCGTCCATATCGCAGACGATATCGCAGCCGCCAACGAGCTCGCCATCAACCCAGAGTTGCGGGAAGGTGGGCCAGTTACCATACGTCGGCAAGTTCGCCCGAATTTCAGGATTGCTTAACACATCAACATAGGCAAATTTCTGACCACACCCCATGAGCGCCTGAACTGTTCGCGCCGAAAAACCGCACTGCGGCTGGTTTGGGGAGCCTTTCATGTACAGGATCACACGATTGTTCTCGATCTGATCCTTAATGGTCTCCATAATATCCATTGCTAATCTCCGCACCCTGTTGAGCTTTAGTTGAATCGTTCGCGAAGCAGAGTTTATCAGAAGCCATGCGTGGTAAGTCTTAAAATCGGCAATAAAAGGTAGTAGTAATAGTCATGTCAGCCATTATGCCCACATACGGTCGATTACCCGTGACATTTGCATCGGGGGCAGGCGCCTACCTCACCGACCAGAAGGGTGAGCAGTATCTCGATGCGTTGTCCGGCATTGCCGTGACCAACCTCGGTCATTCTCACCCCAAGGTGACTCGAGCTGTCACCGAACAAGCTCAAAGCCTGCTCCATACATCCAACCTTTACGGTATTGCGCAACAAGAGCGATTGGCCGCGGAACTCAATCAGCTCACGGGCATGCAGAGCATCTTCTTCTGTAACTCGGGTGCAGAGGCAAACGAGACTGCCATAAAAATGGCGCGCCGCCACGGCCACAATAAAGGGATCACCCAACCTCAGATTATTGTTTTGGAGGGCGCATTCCACGGGCGAACCATGGGCGCGTTGTCAGCAACGGGAAGTCCGACCATTCAAGCGGCCTTCAAACCACTCCTCCCCGGCTTTATTAGAATCGCGAGAGATGACGTCGACGCCTTGGAGACACTGGCCACGACGCGCGATGACGTTGTGGCAATTCACCTGGAGCCCGTGCAGGGTGAGAGCGGAATACACCCGCTCGATACCGGTTTTTTAAAGCGTGCCCGAGAGCTGTGTGACCAGGAGGATTGGCTACTCAGTTTTGATGAGGTGCAGTCGGGGAACGGGCGATGCGGTGCCCTCTATGTCTTTCAACGCCTGGGGATCACCCCCGACGTAGTAGCCACCGCGAAGGGCCTTGGAAACGGGCTGCCCATTGGCGCTTGCATGGCCCGAGGGCGCGCAAGCGATTTGCTCGTTGCAGGTGACCACGGGACGACCTACGGTGGCAATCCCATCTGTTGCGCTGCAGCCAGCGCCGTCGTTAACACCCTGAGTGCCGATCAGCTTTGGGATCGAGCAGACATCATCCGCTTAGCCATTTTTGAAGGCTTGGATTCGGAGATTGCCGATGGCGGCCTGATTCGCGATCGACGCGGTGTGGGCCTTATGATCGGCATCGAACCAACCGTTCCCACGCAGAATGTAGTTAAAATGGCACTCGATCGACATCTGTTAATCAATGTTGCCGGAGGCAACACCGTCCGGCTGCTGCCCCCATTAGTCATGAGCACGGATGACGCGAGACTCGTCGGCGCTACCGTCGCGGACATACTGAATTCACTCAGAGACGCCTAAACCTTGGGATACTAGGATCGACGTATGAACATGCCCCGCCACTTTCTAACACTCAACGACCTCTCCCGGGATGAGCTGCTTGCCGTGCTTGCGCGAGCATCAGAGCTCAAGCAGTTACAGCTGGCCGGAGTGCCCCACGCATCACTGGCGGGCAAGGTGATGGCAATGATCTTTGCCAAGGCGTCGACGCGAACGCGTGTCTCCTTCGAGGCCGGGATGACCCAACTTGGTGGCAGCGCCATGTTTCTCTCATCTAGCACCACGCAAATGGGCCGCGGCGAACCCATTGAGGACACGGCAAGGGTCATATCGTCAATGGTGGATATCGTGATGATCCGGACATTTGCTCACGACGACGTCCACACCTTTGCGGCGAACTCGAGTGTACCCGTCATCAACGCGCTCACGGATGACTATCACCCCTGCCAGCTGCTCGCCGATATGCAAACTTGGTTCGAACATCGTGGTGATATGCGGGGAAAAACGGCGTGCTGGCTTGGCGATGGTAACAACATGTGTCACTCCTACATCAATGCAGCAAAATTGCTTGGCTTTAACTTGCGCATAGCCTGCCCTGAGGGTTATGAACCCTCCCCTGCTATTGTTGCCGCCGCGGGAGATGCAGTCACGATCGAGCCCGATCCAAAAATCGCTGTGGCAGGTGCGCACCTGCTTGTCACCGATGTCTGGGCGTCTATGGGGCAGGAAGCCGAGGCCAACGAGCGCCATTCAGCATTAGAGGCCTATCAACTCAATCGTGAGCTTCTAGACCTCGCAGATGATGAAGCAATTTACCTTCACTGCCTTCCGGCGCATCGCGGTGAGGAAATCACTGCAGATCTGATGGATGACCCTAACTCAGTCATCTGGGACGAGGCGGAAAACCGGCTCCATGCGCAGAAGGCGCTGGTAGAGTTTCTACTGAGCTAATCACACTATTTTCTGCCTTAAGCGCTAGCCCTTTGAGTGCCCGTACGCGGTCAATTTATTGCATTGATGTGACATGCCAATCTCATCATTGTGAGTTATTTCGAAACCATACTCAGCACCCCATGTAGTTAGTGAGTGCTAACTTTCTAAAGCGCCACATCTTATCCACAAGAAATCCGCCGCCTTTTGGGCTTGCATTCAACCCTATACCGCCCTATCTTGGGTCCAGAATACGATGCAACCCCAAGATATGGTGACAAGGATGATAAAAAACACCATCTGATGGAACGGTTGCAAACCCATGAAAAGATGAGTTGAAGGTGAAAATAGAATGCAGACAGGCAGTGAATCAGTAAGCAATCCAGCGTCCGCAACCCCCCCGATTTCTGGCACTCCCAGCCAAACACGTATTGCCGCCACCGCACCCGGGCAGATGCGAGTGATTAAGCGTAACGGGACCGTAGTGCCATTTGAGGACAGCAAAATATCAGTGGCCATCACCAAGGCGTTTCTCGCTGTCGAAGGTGGCACAGCAGCAGCGAGTACTCGCATCCACGAGACAGTTGCAAAGCTGACTGAGCAAGTAGTGAGTACATTCAAGCGCCGCATGCCCTCGGGTGGCACCATTCACATAGAAGACATTCAAGATCAGGTTGAACTGGCTCTAATGCGTGCTGGTGAGCATTTGATCGCGCGTGACTACGTCATTTACCGCGAGTCGCGACGTCAGGCACGTGTTGAGAAAGAAGCGCTATCACCCGAGTCGGAGGCAGCCGCTGGTGCCATTAACGTGGTGGATGCGAACGGTAATGCCAAGCCGCTTGATATCGAGCGTATTCGCACCATCGTTGCCGAGGCCTGTATGGACCTGGCTGACGTCAGCGAAGCGGCCATTATTGATGAAGCGCTGAAGAACCTTTACGACGGCGTGACAGAGCACGAGTTAAGTACCTCGCTTGTGATCACCGCGCGGACAATGATCGAGCAGGAACCTAATTACTCGAGTGCGGCCGCTCGTCTCTTACTCGATAATCTGCGCGCAGAGGGACTGAGCTTCCTCAATGTTGCAGACTCAGCGACCCAAGGGGATATGACTACCTACTATCCTCAGGCACTTAAGTCGTTCATTAGCCGTGGTATCGAACTAGAGTTATTGGCACCTAACCTTGCTGAGTACGACCTCGACATGCTAGGTGAGGCACTGCTGCCCGAGCGAGACCTTCAGTTCAGCTACTTAGGACTACAGACACTGTATGACCGCTATTTCATCCATAGCAATGAGACGCGCTTTGAGCTACCGCAGCTATTTTTCATGCGCGTAGCCATGGGACTTGCAACCCGAGAGGAAGATAAGAACACGAGAGCTATTGAGTTCTATCAGCTGCTCTCATCGTTTGATTACATGAGCTCGACGCCTACCCTGTTTAACGCGGGCACATTGCGACCTCAGCTGAGCTCGTGCTACCTGACAACCGTTCCGGACGACTTGCATGGTATTTACGGTGCAATCCAGGACAACGCCATGCTGTCGAAGTTTGCGGGCGGCCTAGGAAACGACTGGACACCGGTTCGTGCTCTTGGCGCCTACATTAAAGGCACTAACGGTAAGAGCCAAGGCGTTGTCCCATTCCTTAAAGTGGTCAACGATACAGCCGTTGCCGTGAACCAGGGCGGCAAGCGTAAAGGCGCGGTCTGTGCCTATCTCGAAACATGGCACATGGACATTGAAGAGTTCCTAGAGCTCCGCAAAAACACCGGAGACGACCGTCGTCGGACCCATGATATGAACACAGCGAACTGGGTGCCCGATCTCTTCATGAAGCGCGTATTCGAAGATGGCGACTGGACCCTCTTCTCTCCCAACGATGTGCCAGACCTCCACGATCTGTATGGAACCGCATTCGAGGAGCGTTACAACCAGTACGAAGAGCAGGTTAGAAATGGTGAGCTAAAGCTCCACAAGACACTGAAAGCACAGGCATTGTGGCGAAAAATGCTCGGTATGATCTTTGAGACAGGTCACCCTTGGATCACGTTCAAGGATCCTTGCAACATCCGATCTCCCCAACAGCACGTGGGTGTCGTTCACTCATCGAATCTGTGCACCGAGATCACCTTGAACACCAGCAAAGACGAAATCGCTGTCTGTAACCTCGGTTCGGTCAATCTGCCGCAACATATCGAAAACGGCGAGTTGAATATCGACAAGCTACGCAAAACGGTGACCACCGCCATTCGCATGCTCGATAACGTCATTGACATTAACTACTACTCCGTCGATACGTCAGAGAACTCCAATATGAAGCATCGGCCCATCGGTCTCGGCCTCATGGGTTTTCAGGACGCGCTGTACAAAGTCGACGTGTCCTATGCATCGGATGAAGCTGTGACGTTTGCCGATCAGACAATGGAAGCGATTAGCTACTTTGCTATCAACGCATCAACTGACCTCGCCGCTGAGCGTGGCGCTTACTCAAGCTACGACGGGTCGCTATGGAGTCAGGGTATTTTCCCGATCGATTCGTTGAACATGCTGATCGAGCAGCGGGGCACGGACTACATCGCAGTCAATCAAGACAGCACCATGGATTGGGACGCGCTGAGAAGCAAGGTCTCTGAGCAAGGCATGCGCAACTCGAATGTTATGGCCATCGCACCAACGGCAACCATTGCCAATATTACGGGTGTATCTCAATCCATTGAGCCGACTTATCAGAACCTCTATGTGAAGTCGAACCTGTCGGGTGAGTTTACTGTTGTCAATCCACACCTGGTTCGTGACCTCAAAGAACGCGGACTATGGGACAAGGTCATGGTCAACGACCTCAAGTACTACGACGGAAGCGTTCAAGCCATTGACCGCATTCCGGCCGATCTCAAGGCGAAATACGCAACAGCATTTGAGGTTGAGCCACGCTGGTTAGTCGATGCTGCTAGCCGACGGCAGAAGTGGATCGACCAAGCTCAATCACTGAACTTGTACATTAACAATGCCAGTGGAAAGAAGTTGGACGTGACCTATCGTATGGCTTGGTATAGCGGCCTGAAAACAACATACTATCTGCGATCGCTCGCAGCGACGGGCACTGAGAAGTCCACGGTCAATACCGGTCAACTTAATGCCGTAGCGCAGCAAGCGGCAGCTGCAGAGCCTGTGCAACCTGCGCCGGTTCCCGCGGCCTGTTCGCTTGACGATCCAGATTGTGAAGCTTGTCAGTAACCAAATAAGTTAAAGGAGTTAACAATGCTTAATTGGGATGATTACAACGTAGCCGAGGGCGATGCGCCCGTTTCGGCGCCACAGCAACAAGCACCAGTTCAACCCGAAGTGGTCAATAAAACGCTTGAAACACTGAGCGAGCAGGAAGCGGCTGCTACACCATCGACGAATCAGGTAGAAGCGGCGACTGCGGCCGTAGCTAACATTGATCTAGCACCGGGTCTTGAGGAGCTGGAGATGGGTGCATCGCGCATTTCGGTAGACGAAAAGGCGATGATTAATTGCCGCGCAGATCTCAACCAGCTGGTGCCGTTCAAGTACGACTGGGCATGGCAGAAGTATCTCGATGGCTGCGCGAACCACTGGATGCCGCAGGAAATCAACATGACGGCTGATGTGGCGACCTGGAAGAGCGAAGACGGCCTGACCGATGATGAGCGCCGCATTGTCATGCGATCGCTGGGCTACTTCTCAACCGCTGACTCACTCGTTGCGAATAACTTGGTTTTGGGTATTTATCGACTCATTACCAACCCAGAGTGCCGCCAGTACCTCCTGCGTCAGGCATTCGAGGAAGCGATCCACACGCACGCTTATCAGTACTGCATTGAGTCACTGGGTATGGACGAGGGTGAAGTCTTTAACATGTACCGAGAGGTGCCGTCCGTCGCGAAGAAGGCCTCATGGTCACTGAACAAGACCCAAGCGCTCTCAGACCCTAACTTCAAAACGGGTACCGTTGAGGACGACCAGCAGGTCTTGCGAAATCTTATCGGCTTCTACGGCGTTACCGAGGGTATTTTCTTCTACTGCGGCTTTACGCAAATTCTCTCGATGGGTCGTCGCAACAAGATGACCGGGGTTGCAGAGCAGTTCCAGTACATCCTTAGAGACGAGTCGATGCACCTCAACTTCGGCATCGACGTGATCAATCAGATCAAGCTTGAGAATCCGCATTTGTGGACTGAGGAATTCCAGCAGGAAGCCATTCAGATGATTCTTGAAGGTACGGCGCTGGAAATCGAATATGCTCGCGACACAATGCCACGTGGTGTACTCGGAATGAATGCGAGCATGATGGAAGAGTACCTGCAGTTCATTGCCAACCGTCGTCTGACTCAGCTAGGGCTGCCCGAGCAGTTCCCAGGGGCTCAGAATCCATTCCCGTGGATGTCAGAGATTATGGATCTACGGAAGGAGAAGAACTTCTTCGAGACCCGTGTTATTGAGTACCAGACAGGTGGTGCACTCAACTGGGACTAATCTATTACGAGACATGAAAAAGCCCCGCACCCGCGGGGCTTTTTTTATTAATAGATCCTCTGTTACACAACGCTTGTGCAGCAAAGAGGCAAAATATCCGCTCTCCTAACTAACCTCACGTCAAATCGCATCTTGCTAGAAAATCGACAACACGTAAGCTTGATAGCCAAGCCCGTTGATGTCGATTTTATGATGTCTCGCGTCGCGGATTTGATCAGGCGTCAACTCGCGGCCTAGATAAATTTATCCGCTAGTACGCTGGGTCAACCTACGGTAAGTGCCCATCTGCCAACTGAAAACGGTACCGCGGCAGCGCTTCCATAATCGCTCTGCCGTATCGCTTAGTCATGATACGTCGATCCAGTAAGGTAATAACGCCCTCATCTGTCTCTGTCCGCAGCAACCGACCGCAGGCTTGCAGTAATCGAAGAGAGGCCGAGGGTACCGTCAGCTCCATAAAAGCATTGCGACCCGCCGCCTCAAGAAGCTCTGCGTGCGCAGCATCAATGGGATCATCGGGAGCGGCAAACGGTAGCTTGGCAATGATGACATGACTGCAGTAGTCACCCGGTAGATCCACGCCCTCAGCGAAGCTTGCTAGCCCGAATATGATCGACGACTCACCACGATCGATACGCCTGCGATGCTCCTGCAATATCTCGGCTTTGCTCATCTGCCCCTGAACGAGTAGCCGTGACTCGAAAGTTGTCTCGAGCGCCTCAACCAACTCCTGAAGCTGTCGCTTCGAACTAAACAGGACCAACGTGCCACGGTGCTGCTCCAACAAGTTAGGGAACATATCGATCAACTCGTCCGTATGGGCAGCTGGGTCACTTGGATCCGACGTCATAACCGGCACGACAAATCGGCCACGAGATGCCTCAAACGGACTTTCAACCCGCGCTAATTTAGTATCGCTCGGTAAGCCAGTCTGTTGCATTAAGTGATCAAACGATCCCAGCGCGGTCAGTGTCGCTGACGTCATCACTGCCCCAGCAACACGCTCCCAGACATGCTCAGATAAGATGTCTCGTGCATAAATGGGGCTGGCGTAGCACTCGATCGAGCTTTCATCACCGTAGTGCCGCATCCATCTTGCCCAGGGCGTGCTCGACTCTTCATCAGATGAGGCATAGCTGTCCCAAAGCGCAATCTGACCCTCGGCGCGTGCCAGTATGACTTGCAAGTCATTGAGATTGCTCTCCCAAACCTCCCGTTGATCTGCGTCGCCCTCTTCTACCAATGCCTCGATCAAACCGAGTACCGGAGAGAGCTTCTGGCGCTGCAGGCGCCATAGATCTCGAAGTGAGCGCGACGCATCGCGCAGCTCTTCATCAACAACACCAAAGGGAAACCGCAGATCAGCGCGATCATCCTTACGTCCGCTCAATGCATTCCAACACAGTGCATAGGTATCGCGGCTCGCTTGTATTAGGTCATCCGTGCTGATGGACAGTGCCGACAAAGCTTCGGGACGCACCTCGTACTCGATTAATAACTCCCGTTTCGCGTCCAACCACTGCTGGGTCTCTGACAGATTGTTGTACGTCCGCCCACTACGAGAAAAACACGCAAAGTGCTCCAGACATTTTTCTGCTAACTGGTGCCCCTCGTCGAATATGTAGTAGCTCTCCTCGGGTTCGGAGAGAATTCGACCCCCTCCCAATCTAAAATCTGCCAACACCAAGTCATGGTTGGTGACAATGATGTCGGTATCTTCAAGCCCCTCACGGGCACGAAAAAAGCTGCAGCCCGTGATGTGCGGACAACGACGACCCAAGCATTGCGAGTGATCGGTGGTCACTGATCGAATAACGCCGACATCCAGCGCCTGTGGCCACGCGTCTAAGTCGCCGTCCCATGAGTCGTCGCTGACTGCCGTCAACATGGCGTCGTAAGTTCGCTGCACCTCCTCGCCTTCAGGAAGCGCGACTTCATCGGGGTACATCGACAGCATGGATGATTCCGCGTAGCCCTGAATCAACTGATCGAGCTTATATAAGCAGAGATACCGACTGCGTCCCTTAGCCAACTGATAGGTAAAATTGATGCCACTGTGTCGCTTGATCTCAGGAAGGTCTTTGAAGATCAGCTGCTCCTGCAAAGCAACCGTGGCCGTGGCGATAACCAGCTTTTTTGACTGCGCCTTTGCCACAGGTAAGCCCGCGATGATGTAAGCAATTGTCTTGCCGGTACCGGTACCTGCTTCGATTGCCAGGAACGGGGGGGTATCCGGATCGCCTAATGCGTTGGCGACCTCGGCGATCATTTGACGCTGACCCCATCTGGGCTTTAGGTCTTTGGCCTCTGTCAGCGCGAAAAAAGCCGCTCTGATTTCATCTCTAATGGCATCAGCTAACAAGGATGCTTACACCCTTTCCTTATAGGCCAGCCAATTCAGAACAGGTCTAGCGTACATTTTGAGCGCTTGCTGACGTTCTTCTTCGGGCAGTTCATCAAACCGAGCGAGGAAAGCTGATCGAGTAATGCTTGAGGTCGCCGCGTCGAAATCGGATGTGTCAATCGCATGGCCAAGCGCCTCGCACGCCCAAAAATTGGTTTTAAAGAGTCGATAATTAGCCACCATCGCATCGTCTATGGCCGAAACGGCATCGGGAACTGGCAATGATGGCTGGTTTAGGAGTGTCCCGAAATGGATGTGGACGTGGCCTTTTTGTCCCTGAATGCCTTGCGCGATACTTCCTAGATCTTCAAAGGGAGCCTTTTCGTACCCAGCTCCGTACGCCAACTCTCGAGCTTTCAATACATCACATGGGTCAATCTCGTAAGAGATGGTCAGCGGCACTATATTTAGTTTGCCCAATACGTCGTCTGGGGACTCGGTTGACTTATCTCGCGACAAGCTCAACATTTTTAGAACGGCTGCTTCTGTTCGGTCATCACCGTCCTTCGCTCGGCCCTCGCGCTGTGCGATCCATAGAGGCCCCTGATTTTCAACAATGGCATCGCGCATGAAATTAGCTAATTGCTTGGACGCCGCGAGCTGTTGCTTCGGACCGCTCAAGCTCCGCTTCACTATGAAACTTTTATTGATACGCATCAGGTGAGACACCCACGGCTTCTGCAAAAGATTATCGCCGATAGCCACCTGCGCCGTACGATGACCTTCAACAACCAAGACACTGTTGGCGTACGCAGAATCCATGACAATATCGCGATGATTACTGATGAACAGATACGAAGCTTCGGAATCTAGTTGTTCGATACCTGAATAAGAAAAGTACGAGGTCGCCTCTACCACGCGATCGAGACGCGGCTTCACCAGCGCCTGAAACCTATCAATCGTATTAACACCTGACAATTGTGACTTCATGTAGCGTCGCGCAAACAGGCGCGTAAGCCTTGGCATCCACTTGGCAATGCGATTGCCTCGCAAAGCGATCAAGGTGTCTATAAATTCGTTGTCCGATAGCAGGGTATCCACCACTGCACTTACCTCATGATCACGGTAAGGTCGAATATCGTTGTAAAGATCTGTCATTGCTAAAAACGCTAGTTTGTTAAGCGGTCATCATCGAAAACATCACGGGCTTTAGTAGCTGCATCATATTAACCGTGAAGAATCCGACTATTACCTCATAAATGCTTCGTTACGGCCCGCAATCTGGTAGCATCGCGCCCCGTCGTGAACCCTACCTGCGGAGAGGAAGAGATGGAAGCGTACAGCGCGTATTTGATGTTTTTGGGGGTGTCCTGTTTGCTGGTCAGCTGGGGACTATTACTCATCACTGCGTGGCAGGAAGACTATGCCTGGGGAATGTTTTCACTACTGTTGCCACCGGTGGGCTACGGGTATGCACTGTTCCGGTTGGATGCAGCGAAAGAGACACTGCTACTGGCTGCGATCGGGTGGCTTTTAGTGATTCTAGGGCTCTAAGATAGACATTGTTACTTTCTGGGCGCTGAGCGGTTGACATCAACTCCGACGTCACCCAATATCGGCGCCCTTTAAAATCTGGAGAGAATTCGTGGCGAACTCACCACAAGCTCGTAAAAGAGCAAAGCAGAACGACAAGCAACGTGCACACAACGCAAGCCTCCGCTCACTCGTTCGCACTAAGATGAAACAGGTACTCGCGGCTGTTAATGCCGGTGAGCACGGACCAGCACAGGAAGCTTACAACGCTGCCGTCCCCGTCATCGATCGTATGGCAAACAAAGGCATCATCAAGAAGAACAAAGCGGCACGCCACAAGAGTCGTCTTAACGCCAAAGTGAAGGCACTCGCTGCGAGCTAAAACTCAGGCCGCCATCCAGCGGCTTGATTGTGAATATTCTACGCTAGTTTCACATCGCTCCTCGGAGCGACCTTGTTAAACTAGGGTCATGCCGAAGTACCCCACCAACGATGATAGCTACCGTTTTCTGTTTGAAAACGCGGACATCCGTGGGGAAACCGTTATCCTCGATAACGTCCTGAAGGACCTTCTAGCAACCCACGAGTACGGGCCCGGTGTTCAAAAACTACTGGGAGAATTCGCGGCTGCAACAGTCGTCATTTCGAACAATTTGAAATTCGACGGCAAAGTAGTGCTGCAAGGTCGAGGCGACGGTCCGATTTCGCTAATTATGGTTGAGTGCTCAAGCGACGGACATATCCGAGGCATTGCTCGCGGTGCACTGGATGCGCCCGAAGGATCGTTGAGAACCCACCTGGCAGAGGGTGTGTTAACGCTCACGATCGAACCTGAGATTGGGCAGCGTTATCAGGGCATTATCGCTATACAACGCGATGAATTGGCCGACGTACTCAGTGACTACTTTGCTCAAAGTGAACAGCTTGCCACCAAGTTTTGGCTATCAACACGAGCTGGGGCTTCCGCTGGTTTAATGCTACAGCAGCTACCAAAACAATCAGTAACAAGTGAAGAAGCGCGCCTCGATCAATGGCAAACCCTATGTGCGTTAGCCGATACGATGACCCCGGATGAACTGCTCGACACCGAAACCGATCGACTCCTGTTCAGACTATTCAACGAATGGGACGTTAAGCGTTTTAAACCAAAGCGTATCCGCTTTTCCTGTAATTGTTCGCGAGATCGCAGTTTGAATGCGATCCGTTTACTACCTGACCATGAGATCACCGAGCTCTTTGAGGAGCAACAAACGGTGACGATGAATTGCGAAATGTGCGGCGAAAGCTATCACTTTACGCGTAACGATGTAGATCAATCAGAGGAGCCTACGATCCACTGATTGGTTAACTGTACCTGCACACTCACACTGGAAGCACACGCCAATGACAGTTGAACAGAGTGCCAAAGCACCGATTAAACACACTGACAACACCGCAGCCCAACTTATTGAGATGGCACTAGACCGGAAAGAGGGTTGCTTGACAGATACAGGCGCGCTTCGCGTCGAGACGGGGCATAGGACGGGCAGATCCCCGGCGGATCGATTTATCGTCCGAGAGCCCTCGAGCGAGGACGCGATTGAATGGGGCAGCGTAAATCGCGAGTTCAATGCGTCTACCTTTGATGCGTTGTGGGATCGTGTAAAAGCGCACCTCGCCACAGGTGAACAATGGGTTCAGCACCTCCATGTGGGTGAGCACCATGACCACTACGTACCAGTGAAAGTCATGACTGGAACCGCCTGGCAAGGCCTGTTTGGTCGTAATATGTTTATTCGACCAGAGAACTATAACCCCTCGGAAAAGCCCGAGTGGCAGATCATGAACGTCGCTGATTTCGTTTGCGACCCCGAGCGCGACGGAACGAATTCGGACGGCACCGTCATCATCAACTTTGGCCAACGAAAAGTGCTTATCGCAGGCATGCGTTATGCCGGTGAAATGAAAAAAGCGATGTTCTCTGTACAGAACTTTCTCCTCCCCGAGAAAGACGTGCTTCCCATGCACTGCTCAGCGAATATCGGTGATGAAGGCGATACGACCCTGTTCTTTGGGCTGTCTGGAACCGGAAAAACCACGCTATCGGCTGATCCGGCGCGTTATCTAATTGGCGACGATGAGCACGGCTGGACTCAGGGTTCTGTCTTTAATATCGAGGGTGGTTGCTACGCAAAGACCATCGACTTAAGTCAGAAGAACGAACCGATTATTTGGGACGCCATCCGCTTCGGCGCAATCGTCGAAAACGTAACGCTTAATGAGGCAAGACAAGCCGACTACTCAGATACAACGCTGACCGAGAATGGACGCTGCTGCTACCCGCTCTATCACGTAGAGAAGCGGTCGGCTACCAACATGGGTGGTGAGCCCAAGTGTGTCATCTTCCTGACCTGTGACGTTTCCGGTGTCCTTCCACCCGTCAGCCTACTTTCCACCGAGGCGGCAGCGTTTCACTTCCTATCGGGCTATACGGCTCGCGTTGGCTCCACCGAGCTTGGAGCCGAAGCCGGTATTCATCCAACGTTTAGTACCTGCTTCGGTGCACCGTTTATGCCTCGCCCCGCTCAGGACTATGCGGATCTCCTGATGAAGCGCATTGAAGATTTCGGATCCCAGGTCTACCTCATTAACACAGGCTGGACCGGCGGCTCGGGCGGCGCTGAGGGCAAGGGCAACCGCTTCCCAATTCCGGTGACGCGCGCCGTGGTTGCCGCAGCGCAAAGCGGCGCCCTGCTTAACGTTGAGACAAAGCACATAGACTCACTGAATCTGGACTTCCCGGTCAGCATTCCTGGTGTCGCGGACGAATACATCAACCCCAAGACTAGCTGGGGAGATGATGCTGCGTACGAGGCGCAGGCGCAGAAACTTGCGACGCTGTTCAAGGACAATATCGCGAAATTCGATGTCAGTAATGACATTGTTGCTGCGGGGCCACGGTTGTAGCAACGACCAGCGCTTCAAACATAAAAGGGGCGATCGCCCCTTTTTTTTGCGTCATCCTTTATTCGTGACTGCGCCGCACGATACTCTTTGTTAGACCAAGGGTGGTGTTACATCCCTATCACTTCGCTCTATCTCACGTTTTGTGAGCAGCGTCAGATACTTACCTACATCGTCGCCTAACAGATACAAAGCGGGAACCAATACGAGCGTTACGCCTGTAGCAAACATGACCCCAAAGGATAGTGACACCACCATGGGAATCAGGAACTGAGCCTGAACACTCGTCTCCAGCATGATGGGTACAAGACCTACGAAGGTCGTCACGGAGGTCAGGACAATCGGCCTGAACCGATCGGTCGCACCCTGCAGCAGAGCGTCTAACAGGTCCATGCCCTCATCTCGAAGGTTATTAATCCGATCTATCAGCACCAGGTTGTCATTGACCACAACCCCAGCACAGGCGATGACCCCCATGATGGAGAACATACTCACCTGCCAGCCCAGCAACCAATGACCAAAAATTGCACCCATCAACCCAAAAGGTACCGCAGTTAAAACCAAAAATGGCTGCCAATAGGATTTGAATGCAATAGCCATAAGACCAAAGATGACGAGCATCGACAGTGAGCCCATGTAGACCATAGCCTGTTGAAACTCGATCTCTTCCTGCAGCTCGCCATCCATATTGATGGTTAACCCGGGGTAGCGCTGCAGCCATACGGGCCCGTCGTTTCTAAGTACAGACTCGACAATGCCTCTAGGGGGAGCTCCGTCTTCAGCCACGTCGGCACTGACCTCCAGTGTCCTCAGACGATCCAGTCGCTCGATCGACTGGTAACCCGTTTCGACTCGGTAGGTAGCCACTGTCGAGAAAGGAACCTCAGCACCGTCGCGTGTTCTTATGTACATGGAGTTGATGTTGGCGATCGCTCGACGCTCTGATTCCGGATATCGAATCATTACACGCACATCCTCTCCGTCCCGAGGTATCCGCTGGACCTCCTCGCCGTAGAAGGCCTGACGTATCTGTTTAGCGACGTCAGAAAGTGTGATGCCCAGAGCTTCAGCGGCCGGCTTTAACGAAAGCACAAGCTCTTCAAGGGGTGCGTCAAAACTGTCAGAGATGTCAAAGACACCCGGATACCGCTCGAGTGCAGCACGCACGTCCTGCGAAAGCACCTCAAGATCAGAAATGCTGTCTGACGCAAATAAAAGAGAAATAGGCTTGCCCGGATCGCGAATGGTGTAATCAAAACGCACGTCCTTTGCCTGAGACAAATCACCGAGACTCTGACGTAAGCGTTTAGTCATTTCTTCTGTATCGAGATCATCACTCACGGTCTGCACCAGCAGATCGACTTTGTTAGCGCCGGCAACGCCCAAAATATTGTCTATCGCTGGCGTCTGCTGGTAGCGAGACTGACTGTTGTAATCCGTCTTGATAGCCTCTGCTGCAGTGACTAATCGATCACGCATAGCTTGCGAATCAGCAAAAGCCCCTCCTTGAGGAAGCTCGACAGTGCCAACGACAAAATCTGAATTCACACGTGGGAAGAAGGCGCTTTTTAAATAACCGCCACCGAAAAGCGCCAAACTCAAACACAGTAAGACCAGAAAGAACCCACCAACGGAGGCATGATTTCGCAAGCACTTCTCAAGGAACGGTCGATAGCGCTCATTAGCGAACCGAGCCAGCCAACCGGCACATGCCATGCGAGTGCGTGTTAACCAACCGGAGTCAGGTATCGCCGGTTCAGGTTTCATGTGCGCCAAATGCGAGGGAAGAATGAGCAAGCTCTCGATCAAGGAAAACGCGAGAGCAAGACAAACAACGACAGGGATACCTTTTGATGCGGGTCCCCATTCGCCCGGCAGAAAGAACATCGGAGCGAAGAACACCATTGTACTGATCACGGCAAACACCACGGGCTTCACCACTTGGCGTGTTCCCACCAAGGCACCGTGGACACCGCTCAAACCTCTCGATTGCGCCGAATGCACGGACTCACCCACAATAATCGCATCATCAACAACGATGCCGAGTGTAAGCAAAAAGGCGAATAGGCTGATCATGTTCAACCCTTGCCCGGTGTAGGGTAATAGGAAGAGTGTCCCCATGTAGGCGACCACGATCCCTACAGACACCCAGAACGCCAGCATGGGACGCAGAAATAGCATAAGCACGATAATCACAAGCACCAGGCCACCGAGCCCGTTGCTGACTAGCGTTCGAACACGCTCTTTAAATGACTTTGATGGATCCTGCCAGAATTCGAGCGAAATACCCTCTGGTAACGATAGTTCGCGCTCTGCAACCCAAGCCTTGACGGTATTAGTCGTGAGGATAACGTCTGGCGATGTCGTGACATAGACATTAAGGCCAAGCGATCGCTTGCCGTTGAACTCGATATCTACATCGATATCTTCAAAGGTATCTCTCACGGTCGAGACATCACTTAGCAGCAGTTCCTGCCCTGAAACATCACTTCGCAATACAATCGATTCAAAGTCCGCCCTATCATAGGCCTGACCTCGGGTTTGAATCAGTAAGTCACCACTGTCTCGCTGGACAGCACCGGCTGGGAGATTGACAGAAGCAGATCGAACCGCCGCAGTGACTTGATCGAAGGTCAGCTGATAACGCTGGAGGCTATCCTCCGATACTTCAATAGATACTTCGTACGGTCGCGCCGTCTGCAGCTCAACAATAGATACCCACGGCTGACGCACGAGTTCGTCACGAAGTATCTCGCCCAACTCCTTCATCTCACGCTCACTCAGATCACCGTAGATCTGAACACGCCCCATCTGGTGGCGGTAGGTAATCTCGGTAACGGTGGGGCGCTCCGCTTCTGAAGGGAAGCTCCGAATCGCATCGACACGGGTGTTGATATCGTTGGTCAGCTTCTGAGTTGGGTAATCAGTTTCAACTTCAACAAAAACAACGCCGACCCCCTCTCTCGAGGTCGATCGAAGCTCCTCAATACCGTTAAGGTCATGAATTGCCTCTTCAATGCGGACAGAAATCTGTTCTTCAACCTCTCGCGGACTCGCGCCGCGAAACTCCATTCGAATCTCAATCTGATTGATTTCCGGTGTAGGAAAGAACTGCTTATCCAGCTTGGGAATACTGGTGTAGCCACCAATAATGAGCAGCACCATCAGAAGATTGGCCGCAATGGGGTTCTTAATGAACCACGTTATAGGTCCGCTCATATCAGTTAACCGCAGCCTCCGTGGCAACACGAAGCCCCGGGATGAGCGTGTTGTTGAGTTGCGCCACCACCAGATCGCCCGCGGCTAAGCCCGATACCCAGACCGAGCGACCTTCTCGATTTATAACTGCTACGTCCCGTCGCTCTAACGTCGACTCTCGATTAACGATCAAGACGTGACCATCTGGACTCAAGGCGGCATTGGTCAGTTCAATCACCCCATCGACAGGTTTGCCAACAATCTCTGCACGCGCAAACATACCGGGAGTCAAGGTCGGTCTTCCATTTTCTAAATCTGGGCTGCCGGGGAACTCAGCGATAACCGTAGCGACGCGGCTTCGCCGATCAAGCTCAGCTTCTGACCGTTTGATATCGGCAGGAAATTGCCATGTGCGACCACCGATATTGACCGAGACAGATGACGAAGATCCGACTAGGCCTCCCGATGACGTCAGCAACTGCTCGGGTAACAGTGCAAGCTGAGCGTCTGATAATGGCAGTCGCAGTTCCAATGCCTCGAGTGCATAGATCTGCGCGAGTGGTGTGCCGTTACCTACGAACTGTCCGATGTCTACACGCTTCTGCTGAACGCGCCCATCGAATGGCGCTCTGATGATCGTTCGATCCAGCGCCAGTTGGGCTGCAGCGACATCCGCTTGCGCAGCCTTAACACCCAACTCGGCCGCTCTTAACTGCGGTTTCCTAAGAAACAAGTCATTCGCCTCCTCGGAACCGAGCTCACGCCACTCCCGACGCGCCTGTCGGCTTCTACCCCGTTCCTCGGCAAGGCGTTGTTCAGCCTGTGCCAGCGCAGACTCAGCCCGTGCAAGCGCAAACTCGTAATCATCTTGCTCTACCGATAAAAGAACGTCGCCTTTTTTAAAAAACCCGCCATCAGCGAAGGCTTCGCTCACAGCCACGACCTTACCTGCCACCTGTGACACCAGGTCCACCCGGCGCTTTGCATCAATCGTTCCCTGCGTGTGAACGACTAGCTGGTGTGTCGAGGGTACCGCCGTGATCACCGCCACCATGGGGGCTGGTCGATCCGGGGGTGGACCCGCTTGTGGCTCCGATTTGGCTGTCAGAACCACCCAGGTAAACGTCAGACCGGTCAAGGTCGCGATACCAGCAATAAATAATTTTCTCAGTGACAATCGGTTCGCCACTGTCGAAACCTCAGGGGTATCAGGCATCTTCTATTCCGTCTTGGCAGGCAGCCAGTTAAATGGGGACTCACCCGTCTGAACTCAAGCCTCTTGTTATGCTTTTGTCGCAGATAGGGGTACCAGAGTATACGTCCACAGGCCGTTCTCCCGTTAAAAAACGACTCACATTTTTAGGGCAATACCCAAACGCCGCAGCTGAAAACAGGAATAGGCGAACATTCGGCACAATCGCCACTTGCCTAGTGAGGGACTTTTCGCAGACTATTTGCGCTCAATCGAAACCTTTTGGAGTTTTTCATGGCACTTACCACTGGGGATAAAGTCCCATCTTGCACACTCTCTATCATGGGCGAGTCAGGTCCCGCACCACTTTCTACTGATGACCTGTTCGGAGGAAAGCGCGTGCTGCTATTCGCTCTACCGGGCGCTTTCACGCCGGGATGCTCGATGGCTCACCTACCGGGCTATGTCGCGAACGCAGATAAGATTAAAGCCGCGGGTATTGATTCAATCGCCTGTCTTTCGGTAAACGATGCGTTCGTTATGGGCGCCTGGGGCGACGCACAAAACGCGAGTGAAATCGTTATGGTGGCGGATGGCAATGGGCAATTCACCGATGCCATGGGCCTAACGCTCGATGCAACTGGCTTCGGTATGGGTAAGCGCAGTCAGCGCTACGCCATGTTAGTCGATGACGGTGTCATTACTCACCTTAATGTCGAAGAAGGACCGGGCGTCGAGGCGAGCTCCGCAGAGACCATGATGGCGCTCCTCTGAGAAATCGAAACGGTTGCTACTGCGGCTAAGCCGCAATAGCAACCATGTAGACCACTGAGGTAATGACCAAAGCACCTAGGAGATTGACCCAAATTCCCCAGCGGACCATGGTGCGAATGTCGATCTGACCTGTACCGAAGACTACTGCATTAGGTGCGGTAGCCACAGGAAGCATGAAGGCGCAACTCGCACTCATAGCGGCCGGAACCATGAGTATCAGCGGATCAATATCGGCCGCCATCGACGCTGCTGCCAAAATTGGCATGAGCAATGCCGTTGTTGCCGTGTTCGAAGTTGCCTCGGTCAACGCAGTGACCAACATAGCCACAGCGCCTATCGCAATGAGTGTAGGCACCAAGGCAAGACCGGCAAGTAGCTCTCCCACCTGACCACTCAACCCCGAACTCACAAACCCTTTCGCCAGTGTAATACCGCCAGCAAACAACAGCAGAACACCCCAGGGGATATTGCTCGCCTGCTCCCACGAAATCAGCGGTTCCCCTGCCCTGTCACGCGTTATGAATAAGACGATGACAGCGCAAAATGCGACAGCCGCATCATTTGCCATCGGCATGTCGAGCCACGTTCGCCAGCCACCAAAGGGCTCGGTACGCGTCATCCATGCAATCGCTGTCAGTCCAAAAATAATCAACACGCGCTTTTCCGCACTTCGCCAGGCGCCAATGTCGGGTAGATCCACAACGAGATCTTTAGGGACTTTACGAGCCAGCGCTATCGCAATCAGCGGGATCATGATCGCTACCACAGGAACACCCCATGACATCCACTGACTGAAGCTAATCGCAGTGCCTGTCGTGTCCTCATAAACTTGCATGAAGATGAGCGTAGGTGGTGTTCCGATGGGTGTCCCCAAACCACCGATGCTGCAAGCCCAGGCAAGTCCCAGTAATAGAGGCGCTGCTAGCGCTTTTGGCGCACTGGAAGTTGAAATAACAGCCAGTGCAACCGGTAGTAGCATCAGCACCGTTGCCGTGTTGGAAATCCACATGCTGAGCAAGGCTGCGGCGAGCATGAAGCCCATGATAAGACGCTTTGGCTCATCAGCACCGACGAAGCGGACAACCGTCACCGCAATCCGCGTGTGAGCTCCAGTGGACTCCATGCCCTTAGACAACAAAAACCCACCCATGAGGAGCAGGATTAAGGGAGAACCATAGGCGGCGGCAACGTCACTCGGGCTTATAACACCCAAGAGCGGCAGTAGGGCCATGGGAATCAAGGACGTTACGGGAATGGGGATGGGCTCGAAAATCCACCAGAATACACACAAAACGGCGATGCCGGTGGTGACAGATGCTGCCTCGGACTGACCTAGCAATGCCGACAGAGACCCTACCGCCAGCGCGGCAACAAGTCCGGGAATAACCGATGCATTTAAATTTAACCAATGCGACTTCAGCATTGCGTATTACCCATGGTTCTTCGTTACACTAGGCGCCATGAAATCTCAGCCAACCTCTCTTGTCGATACTTTCGATCGCCGGATCCGCTATCTGCGACTCTCGGTCACCGATCGATGTGATTTTCGCTGTCAGTATTGCATGACTGAAGAGATGCGATTTTTACCGCGCAAAGCGGTGCTGTCGGCTGAAGAGATTATTCGACTGGCAAACCTGTTCGTTGACCTCGGTGTTCAGAAAATTCGACTGACAGGTGGCGAACCGTTAGTACGCCCTGACATTGTAGAGATCGCTCAGGGCTTATCCAGCATCGACGGTCTCAATGAGCTTGTCATGACAACCAATGGCAGCCAGCTTTCAACGCTAGCCAAGCCCTTGGTCGAGGCAGGGGTCTCTCGAATCAACGTGAGCCTTGATACCCTGTGCGAGGACCAATTCACCGAGTTGTCTCGAATCGGCGGCCTCAATAAAGTCCTTGCTGGATTGGATAAGGCCATTGATGCAGGGTTCGAGCGCATTCGACTCAACACCGTCTTACTGACGGGTAAAAACGATACTCAGATAGCGCCGCTGATCGACTTCGCGCTCGATAAAGGCATTGATATCGCCTTCATTGAAGAGATGCCGATGGGGCATATCACTCAAACTGACCGCGAGTTAAGCCTGGTACCCTCGGCTCAGGTTCTAGACACGATTCGGCGCCGGTTCAACCTAGTGCCCATTGTGGGGTCTGCTACAGACGGCCCCGCACGTCGTTACTCCGTCGAGGGAACAAGCACCGAGGTCGGTGTAATTTCCCCTATTACCGATAATTTCTGCGATGCCTGTAATCGCCTCAGAATTACCCCTGATGGCCGATTGGTCCTGTGTTTAGGGCACGAAAATTCACTGGACTTACGCCAGATGCTGCGCAGCGACATGGATTCGTCCAGCTTGAAACGTGCAATTGTTGCCGCTCTTGCGTATAAACCCGAGCGTCACGTGTTTGATCAGCCAGACGAACCGCAGGTTGTCCGCTTGATGAACGCCACTGGCGGATAACATCACACTAGGATTTTTTTATGTCCCATTCCTTTCCAAAGCTGGAGAGCGTTGACAGCATTATCGAGTCACTCGCTACCGCGGGTTACATTTGCAATGAGCAAATCGCCACGGTGGTCTATCTAGCCGCTGCGTTAGAAAAGCCCATCCTGGTAGAGGGCCCACCCGGTGTAGGGAAAACGGAGCTCGCTAAAAGCTGTGCACAGGTCACTGGAGCACCGCTGGTTCGATTGCAGTGCTATGAGGGCCTCGACGAGTCGAAGGCCATCTATGAGTGGAAATACGGCAAGCAGTTACTCTACACGCAGTTGCTCAAGACGCAGCTCTCGGAGGTAATGGAGGGGGCACAGGGGTTACGTGCATCGGTTGAGCGGCTGCACAGTTTTGATGATGTGTTCTTCTCAAAGGAGTTCCTGGAGCCCAGGCCCTTACTTCAGGCGATTGATACCGAAGACGGCGTGGTACTTCTGGTTGATGAGATAGACAAGGCAGATTTCGAGTTTGAATCTCTGCTGCTAGAGGTTCTCTCCGACTTCCAGGTATCCATTCCAGAGCTCGGTACGCTGAAGGGAAGATCAAAACCGCTTGTTTTCCTTACGAGTAACGACACGCGGGATTTGTCAGATGCCCTAAAGCGCCGATGCCTGCATCTGCACATCGATTTTCCGACGACGGAGCTGGAGGGTCGTATTGTCAGAGCGCGTGTACCGCAAATCACTGAAGCGATGACAGATCACCTGGTCACCTTCGTAAGCAAAGTGCGCGAGATGGATCTGAAGAAACTCCCCTCCGTTTCAGAGACCATCGACTGGGCAAAGAGCCTGGTGTTACTGCATGCCGATTCGCTCGATGAGGAACTGGTCAAAAGTTCTTTGAACGCACTATTGAAATATGAAGATGATCTGACCAGCGTCGTTGAAAACCTAGTGGACCTTCTGAACACTGAGAAACAGGCGGCCAACGCCTAAAACACCATGGCCCACGCTGAGCGATTCAGTCAAGACGCACCCACCGATCGACTGCTTGCATTCATCGAGTTTCTTCGTGGTCGCGATCTACTGATATCACCCGCAGATTCCCTCGTGGCTATGGAGGTCGCTGGCCTTGTGGGCTACGAGGACCGAACGCTACTAAAGGATGGGCTGGGGAGTGCCCTCGCCAAATCCAAGTTTGAAATTGAGGTCTTTAACGAGGCCTTCGAGCAATACTTCGGTGCGCCATCGTCCGACAAGAACAAAAATAAGAACTCTAGCGATAATACACCCGACAGCCCGTCATCGCAGGAGTTAGGTGAGCAACTCTCGCAGGCCATGCAGGCGCAACCTGAACTTGCGAAAAACCTTTCGAGCGAACTGGTTGAGGCCCTGCAGAGCGGCGATGAAGCTGCAATTGCCATCGCGGTAGAGACCGCGGCACAACAAGTAGACGTGTCAGCCATCAAGTTACTCACGCAACGGGGGCAATACATTCGCAAAATGCTTGATGCGCTGGGCGAGCAGGCTCTCCGAGACGCGGCAGTGGAGCTCGAGAGCACAGAACCCGCCGCCTTTGAGGCAGTTCAAGCGCTGAGAGAGCAATTGCGTAACAAGGTTCGCGACCGCGTCGATCGAGCCTACATGGTTCACGCGAGTGGCGATGCTGAGGACATGCTCGACGAAGCGTTGAGCAACATGTCGCTGGGTAACGTTGACCAGCATCACCGCGCCCGACTGAAACGATTGCTTGAACGCATGACACGCAAACTAGCGGCGCGTCACGGTCGAGTACGTAAGCGGGTTAAACGGGGCCAGTTGGCGGTGCCAGCTACGTTGCGTAAAGCCATGGCTACCGACGGCATCCCCTTCAAACCGCAATGGCGTAAGAGCGTCAGGCGCAAACCTCAAATTTTGATCTTGTGCGACGTCAGTGGATCAGTGGCGGCCTATGCAAAATTCCTATTGCTGTTCCTTCACTCACTGCAAGACATCCTCCCACGAACACGGAGTTTTGCCTTTTCATCGAATTTGGGTGAAGTCACAGAAACACTGCGCGCGCTTCCCGTAGAGATCGCTATTGAGCGCGTCAACTTAAAATACGGTGGCGCCACAGATTACGCTCGCGCCTTCGAGGACTTTGCCAGCCTGGCCATGGCTGATATCAATCGTGTCACGACCGTTATCATCTTGGGCGATGCGAGGAACAACAACACGGATCCACGACTAGATCTGCTCGCTGACATTCGATCGAAATGCAGACAGCTAATCTGGCTCAACCCCGAGAACCAACGAAGCTGGGGTACGGGAGATTCCGAGATGCCAGGCGTCATACGAAACTGTGATGTGGCAGCAGAATGCAGCACATTGAAGCAATTGGAGCGTGTGATCGATGACCTACTGGCTCAACTCAATAGCTGAATCAATCAGTCGCTTCCAGAGATAGACCATCGATACCGCCCGCGCCGCCCTCACTGGCAAGCTTGATCTTTAGTCTCATGTTATTGGCAGAGTCAGCATTTCGCATCGCCTCTTCCTCAGTGATCTTGCCCTCATGGTAGAGCGCGAAGAGTGCCTGATCGAAGGTTTTCATCCCCTGATCAATCGACTTCTCCATAATATCTTTCAGGGCATGAATATCGCCCTGTAAAATGAGGTCCTTCGCCAACAGTGATGCCAGGAGTACTTCGATTGCTGCGCAACGACCACCCTCGGCTGTTGGAAAAAGGCGTTGCGACATGATGCCCAATAAGTTCAGAGATAGATCCATCAGCAACTGATGTCGTCTCTCCTCGGGGAAGAAGTTCACAATGCGTTCCAGCGCCTGATTTGCATTATTGGCGTGTAGGGTCTTGACACATAGGTGACCCGTCTCGGCAAAGGAAATCGCATATTCCATGGTTGTGCGATCCCGAATCTCACCAATGTAAATGACGTCGGGAGCTTGCCGTAGCGTATTTTTCAGTGCGTTCTCCCAGCTTCGCGTATCGACGCCCAGCTCTCGTTGATTCACGATCGATTTTTTGTGGCGATGAATGAATTCGACAGGATCTTCAATGGTGACGATGTGCCGACCCGTGGTGCTGTTGCGGTGATCGACGAGAGACCTAATTGTTGCACTGACGGAATATCAACAACGATGTAGCGAGCGACCAGTCCAACTTCGTTTCGCTGTTTAAAAATATTGACTCTGAAACGACCGACACCCGGAAGCGAGATAGCGAGGTTCATTTCGAGCTTCTCATCAAACTCTCGAGCCTGCTGCGCGTCCATGAGCTCATAGGCAAGGTCGCGTGTAAAACCGGGCGATAGTCGCTACTCTGCTAACGGACGCAGCTCACCATCAAACTTAGCGCTGGGAGGCGCACTCGCCGTTAAGTATAGATCTGAGCCCCCACCATCCGCGAGGGCCTTGAGCCAACTCTCAAACTCCATGCGACCTCCTTTCTTGTTGTTAGGTCGAACTGCTGTACCAACCAATCCGATAGAGCGTACACTCACGTCCGACGTTGTACAGCGATCCGATATAGCGCATCGACGTACATGACCCCAGTGGTTGGTAAGGTACTTCAAGATGATGGCTACGGCATTTAGAACAGCAATAACAAACGGTAGCCCGGCTGACCTTCTGCGAATAACGAGAGGCATCGAAAAAGAAGGCCTTCGCGTGTCCACGAGTGACCACACGCTCTCGCAAAAACCCCATCCCACACCTTTGGGTTCTGCGTTAACACACAACGCCATCACCACGGATTACTCAGAAGCGCTGCTAGAGTTCATTACCAGCGTTCATGACACGCCTGAAGGCGCGTTAAACGAGCTCTATCAGCTGCACGCCTATACAGCTCAGTCACTTCCCGACGAGATCATCTGGGGCGCAAGCATGCCCGGGGAACTCGGTCCAGAGAACGAGATACCCATCGCCCATTATGGGTCCTCCAACATCGGCACGATGAAACGCGTTTATCGAAATGGATTAAGTGCTCGGTACGGTCGAACCATGCAGGTTATCGCTGGCATTCACTACAATTTTTCGCTACCTGACGCTTTCTGGGAGTCGTCCAAACCTATGGATAACCCAGACTGCTCGCTCACCGATTGGCGAACACAAGGCTATCTGGCGCTGATACGAAACTTCCAGAGCCATGGCTGGCTACTCAACTTTTTGACAGGTAGTTCCCCTGCGCTCAGTCGATCCTTCGTTAGAGGCGACCCACCCAGCCACCTACAGAGCATTAACAATCACACGCTGTTTGGTGAGTTTGCGACATCACTTCGCATGGGCGACCTAGGCTATACCAGCTCGGCTCAGAATGGCCTACAGATTTGCTACAACCAATTACACACCTACATTGAGACGCTGACAAAGGCCATCGTGACGCCCCACGATGCTTATACGCAACTCGCTGATACCCGCGATGGTGAGCGTTCACAGCTAAATGATGGTTTACTGCAAATCGAAAATGAATTTTACAGTGCTATCCGGCCAAAACGTGTCACGCAATCGGGCGAAGCGCCGGTACGCGCGCTTGCAGAGCGGGGCATAGAATACGTCGAAGTACGATGTCTCGATATAAATCCTTTCACACCCATTGGTATCAATGAAGAGACCATTGCCTTGGTCGATACCTTCCTACTGTCGTGTGTGTTGTCGGAAAGCCCACTGTGCGACGCTGCCACTCGCACCATCGATAACGCCAACACACGACGCATACTCAATTTTGGGCGCAATTCATCGCTACAGCTGTTGACAAGAGATGGTGGTGAAATCCCACGCAATGAGCTCGCGCAGCCTATTCTTGAATCCATGCAAGAGGCAGCCGCATGCTTGGATAGCGCTAACGCAACCAGTCACCATGGCAAAGCCGTTGCTAGGGCACGGGGCATGTTGATGGGGGACGTAGAAACGCCGTCAGCTAGAGTTTTGCGAGAGCTTACGGAACAAGGTCTCAGCTACTCAGAGCTCATGGGGAATTACGCTGACCGGTGGCATCATGCATTTGAAGACCACGCCATACCGAGCAAGATCAAAACAGGTTTAGCGGACGAGGCAATCGCGTCGCTACGACGCCAACGTGAGATAGAAATCAACGACAAGTTGTCGTTCGATGAGTTCCTGCGCGAATTCTACGCTCAGTACCGTCGCTGAAGCCCTAGAAATAGCAGCCACTATCGGCCGCTTTTCCAGGGATTCAGCCAGCACTGCATTTGTGAGCCCACGCGGGTCTACCGCGGGGCCCTTGCCGGATTTATTGAGAGACGACTGAGAGAAGTTCTACCCTGAAGATCAGCACCTCATTTGGGCCGATAGCGCCACCGGCACCACCAGCGCCATAGGCGAGGTTCGATGGGATCGTCAGCTCGTACTCAGCCCCTTCACTCATCAGCTGCAATGCTTCCGTCCATCCTGGGATAACTTGCGTTACGCCGAAGGTGACGGGTTCGCCACGGCTGTAGCTACTGTCGAAGACAGTGCCATTGATCAAACGACCTTCGTAATGCACTTCAACCGAGTCAGCGGAGGTCGGCTTGGCACCAGCGCCCTCACGAACAACGCGGTATTGAAGACCGCTGGCTGTTGTTTCCACACCTTCAGCACTCGCGTTGGCCTCTAAATAGGCAACACCTGCCTCGAGATTGGCATCTCCCGCCGCCCGCATCTCGGCTTCTTGCTCGACCTGCATCTGCTCCTGCATAGCGATCATCTCGGCGTTAATTTCATCGTCAGTCATCTTCGCTTCCGCACCTGACAATGCATCACGAAGTCCCTCCGCAAACGCGTCTGCGTCGATGGGTACGCCCTCGGCTTTCATTCGTCGACCCATGTTCATGGCAATACCATAGCTAATACGTTGCTCTTGGCTGTCTAACGTCATTTCGGTTGTCTCCGCAGTTTGATCACAAGCGACCAAGCCCATACTCATTAGCGCCACAAGCGCTACGGATTTGCACGCAGATCTCGAGAAAAAACTCGCATTTAACATGGCAGGTTGTCCTGTGTAGGTAGTAAAAAAGAATACCCGCGCATGGTACGCGGGTCGGGCTGCACTGGCTACCGTGCCAGCATGTCGGTGACGCCCGCCCGGCTCGCAGCGTCTGCCAGCTCCGGAATTAACACCAAATTTTGATCTATGTCCGAGGGACTCCCAGTTTCAGCATCCAGGATAGTCAGTGAGTTGATGAGTAAATGGGCTAGCGCGCGTTCCGCTTCCAACTCGAGCCCCAGTAAATAACGTCGGTTTATCATCATTGACTTTTTGTCAGTCCACGCCTGCCTCTGCTGGCGCAGGGGTAAGACAACACCTTCAACCCAGGGTGTAATGGCCTCACGAATACGCCGTTGTTCCGAGCCCGAAATGACCTGACCTCGACGGCCAAGCCAGGCAAGAAACATCGCTTCTAAAATAGTAAGCCCAGCGGTTTCCTGAAGTTCGAGTAGCGCGTCCCGCACAAGCCTGTCTTCATATCGACCTACGGCCCAATCCCAAAATTCGTTTACCGAGTCCGTGCTCACCTTCACATCACCTCTATTCACTGGATGTCATCATCGCTTCCGATGCCAAACGCAGCTTTTCACGTCTGGGAGATCGCCGAACAGTGTGCTCTCGTTGCTGAGCAACAGAGCGGTTTTCACAGGCTTCGTGCCAGGCCAAAATAACTGGCCGACGCGCACGGGTGTAGTTCGCTCCTCCCACAATTTCGCCGTTATGCTGTCGCACTCGACGGCTCAGATCTGTCGTGACTCCCGTGTAAAAACTGCCGTCAGAGCACTGCAACAAATAAACAAACCAAGATTCACGAGAGATTGCAGTCATTCGCTTTCAACACTGTCATCCAAACATATTTTTTGAGAGTATATGTCGCGACACATGTGGAGGCACCATGAGCGATAACATTACACACGTAACGGACGCAGAATTTCAAAATGAGGTTTTGGCATCAGACGTACCCGTCCTGGTTGATTTCTGGGCAGAATGGTGCGGACCCTGCAAGATGATTGCACCCGTTCTAGAGGAAATCGCCACTGAATACGGTGATCGCCTGAAAGTGTGCAAGGTGGACGTAGATGCGAACCCTGATCTACCGGGTAAGTTCGGTATTCGCGGCATCCCCACGTTGATTGTTTTTAAAGGCGGCAGCGCGGTCGAGACTAAAGTTGGCGCACTTTCAAAGACGCAGCTGGCAGAGTTCGTAGACGGTTGCCTGTAAACCAAGTATCCAAGCACCAAAAAAAATTCTACCCATCCATGTAGACGCACCGCAAAAGCGGTGCTACCTTTCAGTTGTGGGCGGTATCTCGCCCCACCTCCCCTAGCCAACGCTTAGCCTCATCAACACGCAAACGCGTTAGCCATGGGTCATCAAAAGATCCTTTAGCGCCCTTTTAGCGGGCAACTAAGTCATTATTTCCCAACGCCATAGGTACAACCGCGTGCAAGAAGAAGAAACAAATATTGTCGATCAGGCTGTCGAGCCAACCGTTGACGCGACACCCGATACCGAACATCAAGAAACAGCCGATAGCGAAGATAAACCAACTCGCACCCTGAAGCTCAACCGGAGCGGAGCATCGACGGCGGAGGAGACATCCTCTGCCGACGGCGATGATCCGGCAACCTCCCCCGATGGCGACAATGCGCAAGCAACTGAAGAGGGTGAGCACCAAGGCGGTGGCCGCAATCGGCGAAACCGAAATCGTCGCAATCGACGGGAGCCGCATGTGCCCTCGGAAAACCCGATGAGCCTGACCGAATTAAAGACCAAATCGACTCAGGAATTGATCGATATGGCCGCCGAGATGGGCATCGAGAACATGGCCCGCTCGCGCAAACAAGACATTATTTTCTCTCTGCTAAAGAGACACGCGAAGAGCGGAGAGGATATTTTCGGTGACGGCGTACTCGAGATCTTATCCGACGGTTTTGGTTTTCTGCGGTCGGCAGACAGCTCCTTCCTGGCGGGTCCCGATGATATTTATGTCAGCCCGAGTCAAATTCGACGTTTTAACCTGAGAACGGGCGATACCGTGACCGGCATGATTCGTCCGCCAAAGGACTCCGAGCGTTACTTCGCTCTGCTGAAGGTCAGTGAAGTCAACTTTGAATCACCCGAGACTGCTAAAGCAAAAATTCTCTTCGAGAACCTGACACCGCTGTTCCCGGACGAGCGCTGCACACTCGAGAAAGGGAATGGCTCTACCGAGGACCTCACGGGCCGGATTATCGATCTCTGCGCGCCCATCGGAAAAGGTCAGCGAGGCCTGTTGGTCGCTCCCCCGAAAGCGGGTAAGACGATCATGATGCAAAGTATCGCGCAAGCGATCATTAGCAATAACCCCGAGTGCTACATCATTGTTCTGCTTATTGACGAGCGTCCGGAAGAGGTAACAGAAATGCAGCGGTCCGTGGGAGCACGGGGCGCCGAGGTGGTTGCATCGACCTTTGACGAACCACCCTCGCGGCACGTCCAGGTAGCCGACATGGTTATCGAAAAAGCGAAGCGGCTGGTCGAACACAAACGTGATGTGGTGATTCTTCTCGACTCTATTACGCGACTCGCACGCGCTTACAACACGGTCGTGCCAAGCTCCGGTAAGGTGCTTACCGGTGGTGTTGATGCTCACGCGCTGGAGCGCCCAAAGCGCTTTTTTGGCGCAGCAAGAAATATTGAAGAAGGTGGAAGCCTCTCCATCATTGCAACAGCACTGACCGAAACTGGCTCCAAAATGGATGAAGTCATCTACGAAGAGTTCAAAGGTACAGGCAACATGGAACTCCATCTCGACCGGAAAATTTCGGAGAAGCGGGTCTATCCTGCCATCAATATCCGACGCTCCGGTACACGACGGGAGGAGCTCTTGACCGGTGAAGACGAGTTGCAGCGCATGTGGATTCTTCGAAAGCTTCTACACGGAATGGAAGACCTCCCCGCAATCGAATTCCTCTTAGACAAACTAAAAGACACCAAGTCTAACGACGAATTCTTCCGCTCGATGAAGCGAAAGTAAGCGGGCATTACGGGCCGGTAATGGAGTATCCACGTCAATAGCAAGACGTGGATGCACCCTTCGTCGTTAACTGTGGCATGCTCGTGCTGTCTGTTAGAAAAAGAACGAACCTATGAAATTTCGGGACCTTCGCGAATTCCTCGATACCTTGGAAGCCAATGGCGACCTGGTGAGAATCAAAGAAGAAATAGATCCTAATCTTGAGATGACGGAAATTGCCGACCGCACACTCCGCGGCGGCGGTCCCGCTTTGCTATTTGAAAATCCTAAAGGCTACAGCACACCGGTACTGGCGAATTTGTTCGGTACCGAGAAACGTGTCGCTCTGGGTATGGGCGCGGACTCTACTGAGGCTCTGCGTGAAATCGGTGAATTACTGGCTTATCTCCGGCAGCCCGACCCACCCAAAGGCATGCGTGACCTGATAGACAAGGCGCCGCTGCTCAAAAAAGTACTCAACATGGGTCCGAAGACAATAAGTCGGCCGCCATGCCAGGACGTCGTTCTGACAGGTGATGACATTGATCTCACGACCTTGCCGATTCAAACCTGCTGGCCAGGTGACGTTGGGCCACTGGTAACGTGGCCCTTAGTCATCACCCGAGGTCCAGAGAAACCCCGCATGAACCTCGGTATCTACCGCATGCAGCTGCTGGGGGCCAATAAACTCATTATGCGATGGTTGTCGCACCGCGGCGGTGCGCTGGACTTTCGCGACTGGACACTAAAGAGGCCAGGCGAGCCCTACCCCGTCGCCATCGCACTCGGTGCTGATCCAGCAACAACCCTCGGAGCCGTAACACCCGTCCCTGATGCCCTTTCCGAATATGCGTTTGCAGGCTTACTGCGTGGAGGGAAGACGGAATTAGCAAACTGCCTAACGCCTCGCTGTAAGGAAAACGAGTTACTCGTTCCAGCGCACTCCGAAATTATTTTGGAGGGCTATATCGATCCAAACGAGATGGCAGACGAGGGACCTTTCGGCGATCACACTGGCTATTACAATGAAGTGGAGCGTTTCCCGGTCTTTACCGTGGAGACAATGACAACGCGCAAAAACCCCATCTATCACAGTACCTATACGGGTAGGCCACCCGATGAGCCCGCCATCTTAGGTCCTGCGTTGAATGAGGTGTTTGTTCCGTTGCTACAGAAACAGTTCCCGGAGATCGTTGATTTTTACCTTCCGCCTGAGGGCTGTTCCTACCGAATGGCTGTGGTCAGCATACGCAAGGAGTATCCGGGCCATGCGAAGCGAATCATGTTGGGTATCTGGAGCTTTCTTCGGCAGTTCATGTATACCAAATTCATCATCATCACCGATGAGGATGTCGATGTTCGAAGCTGGGAGGATGTCATCTGGGCTATGACAACGCGCATGGATCCTCGTCGTGATTCCGTCTTCATCGATAATACGCCCATCGATTATCTCGATTTCGCGTCTCCCGTGGCAGGTCTCGGTTCCAAAGTGGGTATGGATGCAACCAACAAATGGGAAGGTGAGACCGACCGGGAATGGGGCACCTCAATTCAGATGGACGCATCCGTACAAGAGCGGGTGGATTCGCTCTGGGACTCGCTAGGCATTCACCTGCCGGGGCGTAAACGCTAGGTTTATTTGACCTCAAGAGTTCCCAGTGCTGTCAGTAGAGACGGTGTGGGTTGTTTCCGGTACTGCTCAATGAGCGCATTTTGCGCTTCAATTTTCGGTAGAAGCTGTGCTTTGGCAATCACCAGACCCGCAGCGACGTCTTTCGCAGTTCGATTGCCTGACAACGCGGATAAGGCTGTCACCATCGTAGGCGCATCTTCCAAGTTAATGTGTGCTAAGGCGTAAGTCGCGCCAACTGTCCAGCCGCGCTTTGAAAGTGCCTGCAATTCCAGTTCAGCGTCTTTTAAGCAGCCCAAACGACACAGCTGGCTAGCATAATGTGCGCTCATTTCTGACTCCTGCTTGAGTGCAGTTTGAGCCTCACGCCAGAGCCGCTTTAACTGATCGGGTTTCGTCGCTGCATCCAGCTGTCTTCTCAACACCCAGGAAGCAGTCTTGGCTTGCTCAGCCTGTGAGAACAGATCGGCCTTCATCAGCTTTGGTAAGCGCTGCACTACTGTCTCTGTCTGTTCGCTGAACATGGCGAGCAAGGTTTCTCGCAACAGAGCCGACGCCTTGTCTTCTCGCCTTTTTTCCAGCCAACGTCCGAAACCTGGCCCAAGTCCAAGAATGGCAGATAGAAGACGATAGCAAACCCGCAGTATCCACAAGAGCAGGAGTAGCGCGATACCTGCCGCCACCAGAGTCGTCTCTAACCGATAGCTACCAAACTGTACAAGGACGTAGCCTGCGTCGAATGCGAGCAACGAGACAAGTGCAACACCGGCGGCCAAACCACCGAGGATTAACCACACCTGCCACCGCATTACTGAACCTCCCCCCCTACACTCTGAACTGCGGGATCGGGAGTGACTCCTGGCTCGTCACGAAAGGCGCGCAAGGTCTCAGATAAATCTGGAAGATCGGGCGCTACGTCGACAAGCGCCAGTGCTGCAAGCGCCTCGGTAATACTCGTCGCACGCAAGTCATCTTCGCGTGAATGTTGTCTTACAAATCGTGCGGCTCGATCGAGTGAGCCCAGAAAATTAGCCTGATCGCCCATCAAGAGAGCCAACCGGGCCTGCTCAAACATGGCCGATAGTGATGATTGTGCCAGCACCAACCAATCATCCGGCAAGGGTCGCACCTCAGAGGACTCGAGCGTGGTTACCACGAAGTAAGACGACACAACACTTATCGCTTGCTGAAAAAACGACGATGCATTGGATGGATCATCGGCGACGGCCTCTGACAAACCTTGTGGTTCAAACCCGAGCGACACGAGCTCAAGCTGTCCCACCTGCTCCTCGAGGGCATGCAGCTGGCTCAGGACTCCAATGCGATCAAGCTCTGGCAAAGCCGACAATTCAGCGATGTAGGAGGCCATTAACCGACGAAGCCTATCCGCTTTGCGCGTATCAACACCAACCAACAGCTGGTCGGCTCCCCGCAGTAAAACCAGCGCAGCTGACACGTCTCTCGCGACTTGGAGCCGCTGGCTCGCCATTCGAACATTGAACTCAGCCTCAGCGGTTCGCCAGGCCGCCTGATCGACACCCGATTGGCGCTCCAACTGCATCTCAGCACGAGTGAGCGCTTCCTTTAATCGCTCCTCGGACGCCGTAATGCGCGCGATTTCTCGAGTCAGCTGAGCAAGCTTTGCGTCTTGATCCTGAACGAGCACCGCCAATCGTGCATCAATCGCTACATCAATTTGGCTGGGAATATTCTCGAGTGCAACTGCATTGGCACTTTCGAGTTCCTCGACAGACGCCTTAATTGCATCGCGCTCATCGAGCAGCTGGTTGGCAAACGGCAGGCCGTAATAATATCCGGCACCTGCTAACGCAGCGAGGCACAACAGCAACAAAAGCAGTAGCGTCCGGGTTATCCAACCACCCGTTCGACTCGCCTTCTTTGCAACGCGCTGCTCACTCATAACATTACCTCGGAACTCTGCTCGCTAGGAGAGATGGGCAACTACCTCAAGTAGCGCTTTGTCCCCCGCCCCCTCCGATACTATACGCGATTGCCAGCCCAGCTCTCGAGCCTGATCGGAAACTCGTTGCGAAGGCACTACCAGTGTATGGACGTCGAAGATCTCGACACCATGAACCCAACACAAGTCAGTTAATCGGGTCAGGGTTTCACCGCTGGCCACATGAATAACGCTAGGGGTCTCGACCGATACCGCCGATAGGAAGTCCGCCTCTGCTATGTCGGGCCATACACGGCGATAGCACTCAACGATCGAGAGAGGTATACCCAAGCCGCCCAAGCTTGTCTCGATGAGATCCCTACCGCCCTCGCCCTTCACAAGGATCACGTGGGTAGGTGACAGGGGAAGCGTGGCGAGTAAGGCGAGGATACCCTCGGAGTCCTCCCTCGCGGGGGACTCGGCATGGACAGCTTTCTTTTTCAACGCGTCTCGGGTTTTAGCACCCACAGCAATTGTCACCAACCCATCACGCGTTACCTCGTTGGCGATTAGGTCAAACCCATGACGGACTGCATTAACCGAGGTATAAATAACGACGGTGGTAGCCAGTGGCACATCATCAATTGCCGGTACGTTTCGTATTGCCTGGATGGCCAGCAGAGGAAGCTTAACGGGTAGGTACCCCGCTGCTGTCAGACGCTCGGCAAGGCGATCGACATCCTCTGCAGAACGAGTGACAACAACGCGTTTCACGAGCGTGCTGCTTTCAAAATTTCTGCTGCCCCCTTTGCAAGTAGCGCGTCCGCAACCTCGAGCCCAAGCGCCTCGGGCTCAGATCCGCGGGCTTCCGAGGCAATGACAGTCTTTCCATCAGGCGAGCCAACAAGCGCCCGCAACCACAAGGAATTGCCCTCGGTAACTGCAAAGCTCGCGATTGGCACATCGCAACCCCCGTCAAGCCGTCTCACCACCGTACGCTCCGCAATCACGCGGCGAGACGTTTCGTCGTGCGCAAGGGGTGCTAACAGTTCAGCAACACGACTGTCTGACTCTCTGTACTCAATACCGACAGCGCCTTGGCCGCCAGCTGGAAGCAGAAAGTCTTCGTCGATAGCGGCACCAATTCGATCATCAAATCCCAGGCGTTTCAGCCCGGCACAGGCCAGAATGATGGCGTCAAACTCGCCGGCATCGAGCTTTGCGAGGCGGGTATTCACGTTCCCTCGCAAAAATCCAATTTGCAGATCGGGTCGTTGCTGCATTACCTGACATGAGCGACGCAAACTGGAGGTGCCCAGTCGAGCTCCCTCTGGTAAGTCATCAAAACTCGCCACGCCAACCAGAGCATCGCGTGGATCCTCGCGCTCACAAATGACTCCAAGCGTGAGCCCCGGAGGTAATTCCATGGGAACATCTTTCATCGAGTGGACAGCGATATCTGCACGCTCGTCCAACAACGCTGTCTCGAGCTCCTTAACAAAAAGCCCTTTGCCACCCACTTTGTACAACGGCTTGTCCAAAAGTTGGTCGCCCCTCGACGTCATACCCAGTAATTTCACCTCAATCCCGGGGTGGTGCCTCTTCAGCTCGGCCTCCACAAAATAGGCCTGCCACAGAGCGAGTGGACTCTCACGAGTCGCTATTGTTATTGAGTTCATGCTTCCCCCTATCTCTTTTCAGCTTACCACCCGCGCATGCAATGCCCTGCACCTGATACAATAGCAAGCTGTAAAACAAGAGAAGTGTATCGCGTGTCCAGTTCTTTAGACAGTCATACCAGTCAAACGTGGGGTGGTCGTTTTAGCGAAGCCACCGATGCCTTTGTGCAGGAATTCACTGGCTCCTACTCCTTTGATCACGTGCTTGCTCATTACGATATTCAAGGGTCGCGCGCGCATGCCAACATGCTGGCTGCCTCTGGCATTTTGACCGATGGGGATCTAAGCGATATTCATCGTGGATTGACGCAAGTGGAGGAAGAGATTGCTTCTGGCGTCTTCAGTTGGCAGGTTGAGCTAGAAGATGTGCACATGAACATTGAAGCGCGACTCACTCAACTGATTGGCGACGCCGGCAAGCGTCTGCACACAGGCCGCTCCCGAAACGATCAGGTGGCTACCGACATCAGGCTCTATCTTCGTGCTGCCATCCAGAGCATACGGAATCAAATGACCCGGCTGCGAACGGGACTCATTGATCAGGCGGAACGATACGCCGAAACCGTTATGCCGGGCTTTACGCATTTGCAAGTGGCGCAGCCGGTGACGTTTGGCCACCACCTATTGGCCTGGAACGAGATGCTGGTGCGGGACGATAGCCGTCTCGCTGACTGCTCCGATCGTATGAACTACTGCCCTCTTGGCTCAGCAGCATTGGCAGGCACCTCGTATGGCATCGACCGGCATATGACAGCTGAAGCACTCGGCTTCCTCGCGCCGACAGAAAACTCATTGGACTCGGTATCCGACAGAGACTTTGCCATCGAGTTTACGGCAGCCGCTGCTATCACCATGATGCATCTCTCCCGCATGGCAGAAGAAATGATCATTTGGACCAGCGCGCAATTCGATTTTGTCGACCTCCCTGATCGATTCTGCACCGGCTCATCAATCATGCCGCAAAAGAAAAATCCAGACGTTCCAGAACTGATTCGAGGCAAGGCTGGGCGCGTTCAAGGGCACCTGGTAGCACTCATCACGCTCATGAAGGGACAACCGCTCGCCTACAACAAAGACAACCAGGAAGACAAGGAACCGCTCTTTGATGCGGTACGAACCGTACACGACTCCCTGCTTGCGTTTGCCGACCTGGTGCCTGCCATGTCTGCAAAACCCGAATCGATGAGACGTGCGGCCAGTTTAGGACACCCAACTGCAACTGACCTTGCCGACTATTTGGTACGGAAAGGGGTCGCCTTTCGCGACGCGCATGAAATGGTAGGTACGGCGGTTGGGATAGCCGAATCTGAAGGTGTGGATGTCGCAGAACTGTCACTCGAGACACTCCAAAGTCTGAGCGAAAAAATCAACGACGATGTCTTTGATGTTCTGACCCTTGAGGGCTCTGTAGCCGCGCGCGATCACATTGGCGGCACTGCCCCAACACAGGTCTTAGCTGCCGCTAAGCGCGCACGAGAAGCACTGGGCTAGCCACCTCTCACCGTAGACCGTGATTTTGCCTTCGTCTCTCAGGGACGGAAGTGTAGGGATGCCTGAAAAATAATATCTGGCGCACTTTCCACAATAATGTCCTCGGCAAAACTGACATCAAGTGCCCACTGTCGCCCCAGCTGCCGTCGCAATCCCAGACTGAACATGCCCGCAGCGTCTCCCACCGCATCCAGGTCGCTAGCCGCCAGCGCGCTGTGGCTATCCAGCTGAGCGATGAGAGACCATCGGTCATTTAACAACCATTCGGCCGACAAGCCGGTAAACCATAACCAGTCTTTCTGCTGTGCTCCCAAAAGCGCGCTATCACCTGCGCGGGTGACGCCAAGCTGCCCATGCCAATACAGCGGAAGATTGCCTTGGTGCGCGCCACTAAACCGCGCGACGCCGTACAGGTCAGTCGCACCGCTTCCAAGCCAGTCATCGGAGGCGCCAGTGGACGCTTTGTAGCCGACCGCATAGGCGATCTGGAGCTCTTGTTGACGCTCTGAAAGGTAGCTGAGCTCAAAAGTCGTATCACCCTGGCCAGAGACTGATCGATCGAGTAGCACCTGTTCTCCGTCACGATCAAACTGAAATCGTATTTGGTCCTCCGGCAGGGCGCTTCGACCGCCATCGCTCATTCCAAAGAAGTCATGCCAGCGGTTAACGTAGGAGTCCACAAAGCCACCATCGTGCTGGATGGACCGGATATGGGCACTTAATTCCCATCGAGGTGAGAGACCCCATCGGACATTGACATTGTGCGCTTGCGTTTCCCCATCAAAAAAAACCCGCTCGCTGTCGGATACCTGAGAAACGAAATGTGTCGCAACATCGGCATGTAGAGTAACGGAGATCCCCTCTTTAATATCGGCTGAGCGTTGCGATGGCAGTGCCACTAGCTGAGCCAATGGCGAAAGGTTCTCCACCCAGAGCGGTTCGTGCATCACCTCAGATGACGCAGCCAGTGGAGCAAGCGACGATATAAGGGCCGACGTCAAGCGCCATTCCGCTTTTACCATGCGATGTCCTCACCTGCATGCTTGGCTAATTCGCGACTTAAAAACGGACGAAACGCGTCATTTGTCCGAGTATCGAACCATTCTGCGTCAGCGTCTCGCCAAACAAAATGGAAGCCACCACCTGGCGTTGCCAACCACAGTTGCTCAACCGCCGGTTGTCGACTCAAAACAAAGACCACACCATTACTAAATGTCACGTTAAGAACACCCTCAGCCGCCCTAATGTCCGGGTCAGACTCCAACTCCTCTAACTTTGACTCCACCTCTTCAAAGGTTTCGTCGATACATTCGTAGTACTGGGGCGATGCAGACATTCTGTGTCCTTCTGTTGGGCTAAAGTGGAATGACGGATGGAGACCATAACCAGATAACGATCTCGAGTCACGACCGTAGGATAACAGCTGGTATACTAGTGGTTTACTCATTGGTGGCTCCGGTGCGACTACTTTTCATTCATTGCATGGCCTTCGCAGTCTCACTCACCCTGGGTTGTGGACAACCCGGCGAGTTACGGCAACCGGAACCCGAACCCACCAGGACAAGCTGACGTCTAACATGTCCCATGATAACAACATGCCTTACGGATTTAGCGTCCGCGAGGGTTCTCTTTTCTGCGAGGCAATATCGGCTGACATCCTTGCGCAGCGGTTCTCTACGCCTCTCTATATTTACTCTCAGGCCGCCATAACTGAAGCATTCATCGAGTGGGCTAATGCTTTTGACGGAGCTGACCACCTCATCTGTTTTGCCGTAAAGGCCAACTCGAATATCGCCGTGCTCAAGCTTCTTGCAAGCTTGGGGTCTGGCTTCGATATTGTCTCTGGCGGAGAGTTACGACGCGTACTTGCTGCAGGCGGTGATGCCGGAAAGGTGGTGTTCTCAGGCGTCGGCAAGTTAGCAGAAGAAATCGAGCTAGCCTTAACCGCCGGTATTCGCTGCTTCAACGTTGAGTCCGCCGCTGAACTTGCACTCATTGAAAAGATTGCTTTGCGCTTAAATAAAGTGGCTCCCATATCGGTTCGGCTCAATCCTGATGTGGATGCCAAAACACACCCCTATATCTCGACGGGGCTCAAGGAAAACAAATTTGGCGTTAATGCGGAGATAGCAAAAACGCTCTACCGCGCAGCCCTCGAATCCGATGCGCTAATGCCAGTAGGGCTCGATTGCCACATAGGAAGCCAGCTAACCGAGATCGAACCGTTCATTGATTCGGTCAAACACCTAAAAGATCTTGTGCTGGACCTGCGCTCAAGTGGTGTCGATTTACAGCATATCGATATCGGTGGCGGCCTGGGTATCCAGTATCGTGATGAGCAGATACCCAGTGCCAAGGCATTAATTGCCGCGGTAAGAGAACAGCTTGATGATCTGTCTATGGAGCTCATGATTGAACCCGGAAGATCGATTGTTGGTAACGCGGGTGCGCTACTGACGCGCGTCATGGTCATCAAGGAAGGAGAGACAAAGCATTTTGCTATCGTCGACGCTGCGATGAACGACCTTCTCCGACCCGCCCTGTACTCGGCTTGGCAAAATATTGTCGAGGCCTCACCGGGCACCGGGCAAAGGAAGGTCTATGATGTTGTGGGTCCAGTCTGTGAAACAGGGGATTTTCTGGGTAAAGATCGGGAGCTCGCCATTGCAGAGGATGATTTATTGGCGGTCCTCGGTGCCGGTGCATACAGTTTCACCATGTCTTCAAATTATAATTCGCGCCCACGCGCTGCTGAGGTGTTAGTGAACAATACAGATGCTCATATCATTCGGAATCGGGAGCGGGTAGAGGATCTGTGGGCGGACGAGCGCCTGCCAGAGCACATTGGGAGCCACCTGAATGCTGATTGAGTTCACCAAAATGCACGGCGCTGGAAATGACTTTGTCGTCGTCGACGGAGTCAGAAAAGCAGTTAGTTTGACATCGGAGGATATTCAAGCCGTTTCCAATCGGCATACGGGTGTAGGTTGCGATCAGCTACTGGTCATTGAGCCACCAAAGCGTAGCGATGCAGATTTCGAATACAGAATATTCAATGCGGACGGCTCAGTGGCGGGCCAGTGCGGCAACGGCGCTCGCTGTGTGGGTCGATTTATCCGTGAACAGGGACTGTCTCCCAAAGACGAAATCACTCTGCAGGTGGGCGATAGCCTTCGCCGCTTGACACTCTCCACTAGTCTCGATGTGAAAGCTGAACTCGGCGCACCGGAGTTTAACCTTAAGAAAGTCCCTTGCACCCTGCCAGATAACGGTCACAACTCGCGCAACGAATACGAGCTTAAGCTCGGTAGTGTGTCGCTCAAGGCAGGCATCCTATCCATGGGCAACCCTCATGCAGTCGTGGTCGTGGATGACTGCTCAGCTACGCCGGTAAAAAAAATTGGACCCATGATTCAGGCGCTCGATGTCTTCCCTTATAGCGTTAATGTTGGGTTCTTAGAGGTGAAACATCGCGATGCCGTCTCGCTGCGGGTGTTTGAGCGAGGCGCTGGGGAGACCCTGGCATGCGGCTCGGGGGCTTGTGCGGCTGTGGTTCACGGGATTCGGCTCGGCTTGTTATCGTCCGAGGTGACAGTGGATCTACCCGGGGGTAAGCTCGTAGTCAGTTGGGCTGGTGAAGGCAACGCCGTGTGGCTATCGGGTCCGGCCGAAACCGTATTTCAGGGCAAGGTAAACCTTCGGTAGACGCTATGAATGATGAGTCGACAGCGAGTGGGGTAACCGCAGAGGTAGTCAGTGACTACCTCAGAGAACATCCCGACTTCTTTAATCAACACCCACACGTGCTGGGCGAGCTGAAGATCAGCCATGTTGGTGATGGCGCCGTATCCCTGGTAGAACGCCAAGTGGCAACGCTTCGAGAACGCAACGCCGAGCTGCGCCGGCGACTCGATAATCTGATGTCGGTAGCCGAACAAAATGAAGCTTTGTTAGAAGCCACTCAGGAAGTTATTGTCACGATCGCAGAACGCGGCTCGTACGAGGATCTCGCCACCCTGTTTTGCGACCTTGTCCGAAAGCGCTTTGGCGTTGAGCTCGTTGCCTTTTACTGGTGCGATGCCCAAACCGACTCCGAGGCAGTTGCTGTCGCTTCACACTTGTTAGGCAATAAGAACGCGTCCAGCGGTCCTTTGCGATCTCACGAGCTGAACGCACTGTTCGGAGAGGACAAGAGCGAGGGGTCGGCAGCACTTGCCCGGCTCAGCACCAAGTCCGGCGGAGACGCAATTATTGCTGTGGGATCCACCGACGCCGTGCGCTACAGTATTGGCGATGGGACCTTATTTCTCGAGTATCTAGGAAAAATCATCGGTAGCCTGCCGATCAACCGAGTATCGGATTAGCCCCTTGGCGGACACTAACCTCAGTCATGCGGTTGAACATTACTTACAATACATTGAGGTCGTGCGAGGGTATTCCGCGCATACCGTAAAAAACTATCGCCGCGATCTAGATAAACTCATCGAGTTTTGCAGTACGCACAATATCGATGACATTTCACGGCTCAACGCTTCGCTCCTTCGCCAGTGGGTAGCGACTTTGAGCAGAGACAAACTCTCCGCGACATCAATTCAACGCCACCTCTCATCAACACGATCGCTCTATAAGTTTTTGGCGCGCTCGCGCTCGGATCTTGATGATCCAACCGCCGGCGTGAAAGCGCCTAGAACGCCGCGAACTCTGCCAAAGAGCCTGGAACCGGATCAAGTCAATCAGCTACTCAACCACCCGAGTGAGACCGCATTGATGGCACGCGATCTCGCCATCGCAGAGCTCCTTTACTCCGCAGGTTTACGGCTGTCGGAATTAGTAGGTGCGAACCTCAATGACCTCGATAGAAACGAAAAAGTGATTACAGTTATTGGTAAGGGCCAGAAGACTCGGGTCGTTCCTGTGGGTGGGCCTGCGCTAACAGCGTTGGCCGAGTGGATGAAGTACCGACCCATGGGTAAAGAAGCCCTTGGCTATGATTCACCGCTTTTCGTGACGCAACGTGGAAAAAGAATGAGTCCGAGGGCTGTTCAGGATAGGCTTCGTCAGCTCGCAATCAAACATGGTATGACCCAGCGGGTTCACCCTCACGTCTTACGCCATGCCTTCGCAAGCCACCTACTTGAGTCAAGTGGCGACCTTCGCGCCGTTCAGGAACTGCTGGGGCACGCCAATATTGCTACAACACAGATATACACCCACCTCGACTTTCAGCACCTGGCGAAGGTCTACGACCAGGCACATCCACGAGCACAGAAACGTAGTAAACGAAATACCGATAGATGATCACAACCCTTTCCTTCGATCTTGACGACACCCTTTGGGATCCGCGACCCGCGCTAATCGCCGCTGATAAAGCCCAGTGGTTGGCACTCGGTGAGCGATACCCGCATCTAGAAGACCAATTTACCCACGATCACATCTTTGGTTGTAGGAAGCAGGTAATCAGCCATGCGCCCGCCATTGTGGGTGACGTGACAGCACTGCGGATTGAAGTGATGTATCGGCTGTTACTGTCACTGGACATCGCGTCAGCGGAGGCCAACGAGTCCGCAAGAGAGGCGTTCAAGGCTTTCATGGCTAGAAGAAATGACGTGATCTTGTTTCCACAGACACTCGCTATGCTAGAAACCGTCTCCCACTCACATACCATTGTCGCGATTACCAATGGCAACGCGGACGTCTTCAAGACAGAGATTGGAAGGTATTTCGACCTCTCGATTCGAGCCGACGAGGTCGGCATTGCGAAACCCAACAGAGGTATTTTCGATCTAGCGTGGCAGAAACTAGGCTGTGAGCCGCACGAAGTCGTTCATATCGGTGACAGTATTGAAAACGATGTGCAGGGTGCCATCAATGCAGGAGTGATCCCCATTTGGTACAACCCTGACGGAGCGGAAAATACACTTGGGGTAAATGAAATAAGAGCTCTGTCAGAGCTCCCATCATTAGTTCAGCAGCTGAGCGATAGTCATTAAGCGCTGCCAAGTGCTGGCTTAAATCGCTTCCTCGCCGGTCTCACCTGTTCGAATACGAACGACCTGCTCCAACTCGGAAACAAAGATCTTGCCATCACCGATCTTACCGGTGCTGGCGGCAGAAATAATCGTATCGACGATTTGATCTAGCTGCTCTGCCGAAGTCGCTATCTCCAGCTTCAGCTTTGGAAGAAAATCGACGACATACTCTGCGCCTCTGTAGAGCTCTGTATGGCCACGCTGACGACCGAAACCTTTCACTTCGGTGACCGTTACCCCCTGCACACCAATCTCCGATAGCGCGCTCCGAACATCATCCAGTTTGAAGGGCTTGATAATTGCGGTGACTAACTTCATGACTACCTCATACCTTTTCTTTTTCTGCACGGCTGAGAGCCGATATGGGCAGAGTATGGCGTAAGCGGCTGCGTTTATGAAGTGACGTGACAGGAGTTAACGTCGCAGATAAAAAAACCCGGCAATTAAGCCGGGTTTTGTTCAAACGTCCAAATGATCAACGGTTAGCAACCGAACCTTTTGAACTAACCGCCTCAAGATCGAAGCGATCTGACTGCATGACCTTGGTCCACGCAGCAGCAAAATCACTAACGAACTTCGCTTCGCCGTCATCTGCACCGTAGACCTCAGAGATTGATCGCAGCTCGGAACTTGATCCAAACATCAGATCAACAGGCGTGGCTGTCCATCGACGATCTCCTGTCTCACGGTCAGTTGCGACGTAAACACCGGGGAACTCGGTCGATGCCGTCCACTCAACACCCATGTCCAAAAGGTTTACGAAGAAGTCATTACTGAGTTCGCCTTCGCGGTCAGTTAACACTCCATGTGACGAACCATCGGCATTAGCGCCCAGTACGCGCAAACCACCTGTGAGCGCTGTCATTTCAGGCACTGTGAGGTCGAGCAAACTCGCCTTGTCGATCATCGCACCCACCGGTGACATGTAGTTACGATCCGCATCGTAGTAATTGCGGAATCCGTCAGCGACCGGCTCTAGCGCACCAAATGAGGCAACGTCGGTTTCGGCTTGCGATACATCCATACGCCCGGGCACGAATGCAATCTCTAGGCTGTGACCACGCTTCGCGGCCGCACTCTCGATAGCAGCAGCGCCGCCTAAGACAATCATGTCAGCCATGCTGATTTGCTTGCCACCGCGCGCCTTCGTGTTGAATGTGCTTTGTACGCTCTCCAGTGCAGAAAGTGTCGCTGCAAGCTCGTCGGCATCGTTCACGTCCCAGCTGTTCATGGGCGTCAAGCGGATTCGAGCACCATTGGCACCACCACGCATATCGCTATCCCGATATGATGATGCTGAAGCCCAAGCCGCTTTGATGAGAGCTGCTTCGCTCGCACCTGACTTGAGAATCGCCTTCTTGAGCTTCTTCACATCTTTCGCATCAACCAACGCGTGATCAACCGCAGGGATTGGATCCTGCCAAAGAAGCACTTCAGCTGGCACATCCGACCCCACGTATCGGGCTCGAGGTCCCATGTCACGGTGAGTTAGTTTGAACCAAGCACGTGCAAAGGCGTCTTCAAATTCAGACGGGTTCTCGAGGAAACGCTTAGAAATCTCTCGATACGCGGGATCGGCCTTCAAGGACAAGTCTGTGGTGAACATGATGGGCGCATGCTTCACATCCGCCAGGTGCGCATCAGGGACTGTACCCTCAGCCTGACCGTCCACGGGTACCCATTGGATAGCACCGGCAGGGCTCTTGGTCATTTCCCAATCGAAGGCAAATAAATTCGAGAGATACATCATGCTCCAGCGAGTGGGAGCAGCAGTCCACGCACCCTCGAACCCCGAAGTCACCGTATCTTCAGAGTGTCCTTTGCCACAACGGTTGTTCCAGCCAAAACCCTGCTCTTCCAGGGCTTCACCTGCAGGCTCCACACCGACACACTCGGCTGGCTTGTGCGCTCCGTGGGCCTTACCAAACGTGTGGCCACCTGCAATAAGTGCCACAGTTTCCGCATCATTCATGGCCATGCGACCGAATGTATCGCGAATATCGTGTGCGGCTAGGGCTGGATCCGGATTTCCGTTGGGACCCTCAGGATTGACGTAGATAAGCCCCATCTGGACAGCCGCCAAGGGACTATCCAATTTTCGGTCGCCTTTATAACGTTCGTCAGCCAACATGACTTTTTCAGGACCCCAGTACACGAGATCAGGTTCCCAGTCATCGGTACGACCGCCTGCAAAACCAAAGGTTTTGAAGCCCATATCTTCCATTGCCACGTTACCAGCCAGGATCATAAGATCCGCCCAGCTGACGTTAGCGCCGTAGGCCTTTTTGACTGGCCACAGCAGGCGTCGAGCTTTGTCGAGGTTGCCGTTATCGGGCCAGCTATTGAGTGGCTCAAATCGCATTTGACCACCACCTGCACCACCTCGGCCGTCCGCCACACGGTAGGTACCGGCACTGTGCCACGCCATACGGACGAAGAACGGGCCATAGTGACCGTAGTCAGCAGGCCACCAGTCCTGTGAGTCGGTCAATGTCGCACGAACGTCGGCCTTGAGCGCATTGAGATCAACCTGAGCAAATGCCTCAGCATAATTAAAGTCAGCCCCGTAAGGGTTCGACTCGGGTGAGTGCTGACGTAATGGCGTCAGATCAATACGGTCGGGCCACCAGAATGTCGGGGGCTTAGCGAATGTGTTTTCTGCCTGAGCCGGTACTGACATTGCGGTGAAAACCGCGAGGCCTGCAGCGGCGAGCTTAAGAGCTTTCATAAATACCACCTCCAAAAAGAGACTTATTGTTGTTTGGGTGAAAACTGATTTCAGTCCTCCCATGCAACTCAATTTAGTCTTGTTTCAGATGGCGTTCCAATCGGAATATTTGTCGAACTTGATCGAAATTTCTAATCAGTGATCTGGGCGGTTGAACGTGTTGTCAAAACTTGCAGACAAGCGGCGGGGTTCACGCTTTTTGAGTGCTCGCCTGAAATCGCATCAATGTAGTGTCGAACAGTGTTAGCGCAGCCTCCGTGAACTGAACCATATTTTCTTCGCGGTTCGCTGAAGCGGTCTCTACCGTGATGGATGCGCTCAGAGGTCCACTGATACCGATAACACTGGTGCCCGGTGCATGTCCGTAAGGCGTGCCCTTTGGCCCCGCTGCTCCGAGCTCAGCAATGCCCCAGGTGGCATCAAGTTTTAGTCTCGCGGCATGCGCGAATTCGGCCACCATGGGCTCAGTCAGAGGTTTCAGTCCTTTCAGTTTGATCACATCAAGATCAAGAAAGGCGTGGCGCGATTCGCGGGTGTAAATGACGCTGCCACCACGGAAGTAGCTCGATGCGCCCGCGACGGATAAGAGATTTGCGGCAATGAGACCGCCCGTGGACGACTCGGCGACCGAGACGGACTGTCCGTTGGCGACAAGTTTCGAGGCGATGGCAGCGCAAAGAGTTGAGAACATAGGGGCGTCCGATAGGAGAAAAGCATCACGCTAACCGTAAAAGGCACTGTTTGCTACGTAGGATCGTGCTGCGGGTCGCTAAGGGCTCGGTTTCGGAGGCCGAACTCGCGCCGGCACGCGCTTTCAGCGGCAAAAAAAAGGGGGAGCTAAGCTCCCCCAAGGTCTCACTCAAACTACTATCGGG
>ERZ802830.324-NODE-324-length-47315-cov-21.998_pt1 | contig 47315 bp, 41 predicted proteins | sample MGYA00345654_ERZ802830 | MGnify/ENA primary metagenome ERZ802830 (study PRJEB30503, sample SAMEA104212375) | marine metagenome | biome: Westerlies Biome; feature: [SRF] surface water layer (ENVO:00010504) within the epipelagic zone...; material: water...
TCAACGCCCGGCGCGTTGGTGTAGTAGCTATCGGAGTCCTCTAGTTCACCGTACAAGTAAAAGCCCATGGGCTTGCCAGCGAATTCTGCAGGGCCACCAACTTCGGCTGTTAGGATGCTCTTGTTCCAGCTGCCCGTGGTATAGGACATGGCGCCTTCGTTTTCTTCGATGTAAGCCCCAGTTTCTTCAATACGTGCTGACTTCGGGTTGAAGTTCAGATAACCGCCGATTTTCGAGGGGCCGTAAATCGGCGATGCAGGTCCGCGTACGATATCCACACGATCTGACGCACCAATGGGGGTGGGGTAGTTGCCGGGGTTATCGAGTCGGCGAACACCACGAAAGTATGTCTCTCCTGGGGTGCCTCGAACATCGAGACCACCCGCCACGCCGAAAAACGACTGCGTGAATGATCCCGGCGAGACGGTAATCAGTTCGTCGATATCCTGCATGTTCATGCGATCCATCAGTTCTTCACTGATGGTGGAAACACTTCGCGGTGTCTCCAGAATGGATTTGTTAAAGCCGAAGATGGATTTCACGTCCTCGCCTGGCAGACTGTTTAAGTCTCCGGTGACGACGACTTCTTCAATGACCTCATCGTCAGCTACTTCTGCTGCTACATGGGTAGGTGCAAAAATCACAAAAACGCTCGAGAGCGCGCCAACGAGTAAGGATCGGCGAAGGTCTGGGTAGTTCATAAGGTGTCCTTGTTCAGGAGGTTCATCGTTTGGGGTGGCAAAGCGCCGCGGCTATTTGCTGCTTTCCTATGCTCAGAAAGTAAGCAACATCTTGAAACACATGCTAACAAAGTTTCATCAGTGTCCTGTGAAAATAGTGCAAAAACCAAGCCAGAAAGAGAGCCTATCTGTGGCGCGCTTTTAGACCTAAGGGTGTTTGTTTATTGCTCACAATGGTGCGTAGACGTGCAATTTAGCACCAAATTAGGGCAATGGAGAGCGCTAGCGAAGTTGCTACTCCGCGATACCCGTATTGCGCCACTTTTTTGCTGTCCTTCGCAGCTAAGTGCTGGAAAAACCGCTTTGCAGTTCCCACACTGCACGATTCCAAAACTTAATTGCTTCGAGGTGCGAGTGAAACTGAGCCGTCAATCTAAGAACACACAGATCAACTTTTCCGTAACAAAGTGGGTGCCTTGGTGTTTGCTCCTGCCACTGGCCCTTGGCTGCTCGCAGTCCCCCGCCGAGCCAGAGGCCGTTCCCGTATTGCCGGTAAAAGTTGTCATCGTGACGATGTTTGAAATTGGCGAGGATGAAGGGGATACCCCGGGTGAATTTCAGCTGTGGAAGGAACGCCGCGATCTCGATCAACGCATAGCATTTCCGCAGTCTCACCACGACCTTTATTACAACCCAGAAACTCAGGTGCTCGGCATGGTCACGGGCATAGGTACGGCTAAGTCTGCAACGGCCACCATGGCCCTCGGCCTCGATCCGCGATTCGATCTCGCGAACGCCTACTGGATGGTGGCCGGTATCGCCGGTATTGACCCAGAGGATGCTTCCATTGGTTCGGTTGCGTGGTCCTCTTACTTGGTCGACGGAGATTTGGGCCACGAAATTGACGCCAGGGAAATGCCCGATGATTGGGATACTGGATTCTTCGCCCGCCGTACCCAGTTCCCCTACGATCCGGCCCGCCCCAAGCCAAACGGTGAGATGTTTCAGGCAAACCCCGAGCTTAGGGATTGGGCGTTCGCATTGACGCGTAACGCGAAGCTGGTGAATCCCGAAGAGCTGGAGGAAACACGCGCGCTCTATACCGAGCACCCAAATGCGCAAAAACCGCCCTTTGTGTTGACCGGCGGCCACATCGCGGCAATGACGTTTTGGCACGGTGCGCTGATGAACGATTGGGCCAACAAATACGTCGCCTACTGGTCTGATGGCGCTACAGATTTTGTTACCTCAGCCATGGAAGAAACCGGGACTTATCAAGCCCTTTACTACCTCGACCAAATTGGTCGCGTAGACCTAGACCGGTTTTTGGTGCTGCGCGGTGGCAGCAACTACACCATGCAGCCACCCGGGGTGAGTGCCGCCGAGAATTTGCTGAAGGAAAACGATGGTTACGCTGGCATGGAAGCGTCGCTAGAAAATATTTACATCGTCGGTTCGATGGTCATTGACGAGCTGTTGGGTAATTGGGAGACCTACGCCGCCCAAGTGCCCGGTGCCGAAGAATCGTGATTGATAGCGAGCGACGCTGGCCAGCCTCGCTCAGCGTTCCTAACCTCTCGCCGCTGCGAATCGCGTATCGGACGCCAAGGGTAAGTCAGGAACCTGTAGACACTCGTCTGTCCAAATCCAAACCCGCCACAGCATGCGTTGCAAATCCTCGTAGGCAGCTCTGCCATGCATCAAGCGATAGTTGTCGGCGATCAGAACCTGACCGGGCAGTAACTTAAACTGCGGGGCCGACTTCGAAGCAACATCAACACTGTGCCGCCAGACTCTGATCATTTCTGCGTCTTTTTCTGGGTCCAGAGCACCCTCGGCTGGTCTTTGCTCTAGGGTGCGCCGCACCATGGTTCTGCCGCGCCCATTGTCCATGCAGATTGGACTGAGCGATGACTGCATACCGGTTTCTGTCTGATCGATTTTTCGCTCTCGCAGTGCTGCTGCCACCCAGGCCAGCTCAGTGTCGCTGGCCAATGCCTCCAGAATCTTGTAGCCGTCCACCAGAATGCTCTCGCCGCCAACGTCCGAGGCCTGCACACAGCTGAGCATCAGATAGTCAGGATACAGATCACCGTAGGCGAAGCCGTCGGTGTGGCAAGGTGTGGTCAGCGAATTGGTTGCTTGAACTCGCGTGATGTCGTGCTCACCGCCCTCAAATACCCGAGCGCCAGCAGGCAGGGCGCGAATGCGTTCGCCAAAAAATGCTTCAGCAAATGCGCGAGTGCCTTCCTCGGTGCAGTCGATAGGTTCAAAAACGACCGCGCCGCATTCTTCCAGTTTCAGCTTCGCGTCTTCTGGGTCGCGGGTTACGTCAGGCATCACGCCACAGGATTCAATTTTCATGATCGTTCCTCTTGGGTGTGTAATTCGTCGGTTAAGCATCAGGCAGGCATGGCCGCCGTCAGATCAATTGTTTGATACGCGGCTTCTAATGGGCGTGTATCGAAAATCGTTTCAACGGGCGGTAAATCTGGGCGTCCTGTGGCGCGCAGGGACGGATACATATTCGACTCAACGTCTTCTGGGTCGATCCAAAAAATGCCTTTTTGGTCGGTGAGCGGGCTGGTCACGTAATCAAGCTGAATACGGTTATGAATGGTTTGCTGCTCAATCTCCAGTCCCAAGTCTCGGCCGGGTCCATCGACCACCAGCTGGGGCGCGAAGGCTGGGTTAGCCAAGTTATACATCCAGCCCTTGATGGTTCCCCGCAAAAAGCCGACCACGGTATCGAATTCAGCTTCAAGGAAGTCTCGCTTGCAGAAGAGCATATTCGCGTAGCCCGGCAAGCCAAGATCCGCCCAACTGGTAAAGAAAAAGTCCTCGCCCTCGGTGAGGCCATATTCGGTCTGTAGCGTGATTGGCTGATTCACCGCAAAACCAGAGTAAGCATCACCCTGTCCCTCGACGAGACTCGCAACCGAGTAACCCGCCGGGAAGAAGTCATAGTCAAGAGGCAGGTCGGCCAGCGTCAGCGTGGCATCAACAATGGTCTCCACACCCTCTTGCCCGAGGAAGCGACTGCCAATCAAGTCTTCGGGTTTGAGAATTGGCCGCTCGGCCAAGGACACCACACCGCCGGGGGATCTTTGGTACTGGGCGCCAATGACCACCAAGTCGTTGCCAAGCAAAACAGCGTCCATAAACCGCCGGAAATCATTCTCAAAACCGAACTGTGCGTTGCCGGCGGCAACGCTGACCGAGGGCATGGGAGCATTGGGTCCACCGGGTAGGAAGTTCGGCGTCAGACCCTCTTGTTCGTAGTATTTGAGCTGCTCAGCGATAAAAAGCCCCGCGTACTCCACGTTCTTGATCCAAGCCAATGCGACCCTAGGCGCCGAGATATCGTAGCGCGGTCCCGCATCGCCACCGCAGCCCGTAAGCGCAGCCATGCTGCCCGCAAAAGGGCTGATGGCCATCGCTTTCATTAAACGTCTTCGATTTATGTTCAATCTAACAATCCCTGTGTTGCGCACGGGCGAGAGCCGCTAGGCCTGCCAGTTGCTGCGATATTTTTTGTCGAACCAGCTGAATAGGGCAAAGAATGCCACGGACAGCACAGATGCGAGGAGGGCGGCGGCCCATGACTTATCCATTTCCAAATCACTGCGGGCGCGCAGCATGACGTAGCCCAAGCCATCTGCGCCGATTAAGAATTCTGCCACCAACGCCACCAACAAGGCCGTGGGTGCCAAGACGCGTAGTGCGGTCAGAATATTGGGTACGGCAGTGGGCATGGCGACGTAGCGAAAAAAGCGCCACCCAACGGTCTTGCAGCCCACGGATCGACAAAAGTCCTTGCGCACTTGGGCCACCTCTTGAAAGCCAGAGAGCGCAAAAACATAGCAGGGGAAAAAACTCAGCACGGTCGTCACAATGAGCACTGTGTGCGTACCGTAGCCAGCGATACGCACGATGATGGGCACAAAGGCGACGATGGGAATCGACCGCAGCAGCAATGCCATGGGCATCAGCAAACCGCTTAAGGTTGGCGTCGACCAGGCAAGCGCAGCGATCACGATGCCTAATAATAAGCCCAGCAACAGGCCACCGCTGGCGGTTAGCGTTGTACGCAGCGCCTCGCCTGCAAAGTAGTCGGCATTGTTGATCAGTGATAACACCACGGCTTGCGGCGACGGTGCGACGATGCTGTTGATGTTGTTGATGGAGACAAAAAACTGCCACGCGGCGAGCAGAATCAGAATGCCCCAATAGCGTGTCCATATGCCTTTGAGGGTGCTTATCACAGGCCCAAGCGACGCAGTAAACGGGCCTGCAGCAGGGCGAGCAGGAAGTAAGCGGCAGCCGACATGACTGTCCCAATAATGGCTGCAGACCAAAGCAGATTGATTTGAAAATTCTGCATCGAGCTAACGATCAACACGCCCAGTCCGGCGGGCGCGCCGAACCATTCGCCCAAAATTGCGCCGAGCACGGCGGTACTCACGCCCAGTTTTAGGCCGTCAATCAGACTGGGAATGGCGTTGGGAAACTGCACCAGCAGCAGTGCTCGCCAATGCGCAGTGCCGTAGGCTCGGGTGACATCGCGATGCACATTGGGCACCCGTTCAAAGCCGCCGAGCGTGGCGACGAAGACGGCAAAGAAGACGGCTAAAGCCGCAGTAGCCATGGGCGTAAATTGCTCGCCAACGGTCACAATCATGAGCGGGCCTAAGGCGATAAGCGGTATGGCGTTAACGAATGTCGACAGGGTATCTAGCCCTTGCTTTAACGGTCGCCAAATTTGACCGGAGCAAGCAATGAGCGTTCCGATCAACGAGCCAATCACGAAGCCGTAGGACGCATTGGTCGCGGTGATGCCAGCGCTGCGCAGTAAAAGTTCCGTGCTGCGAGGTTCAATTGCGTAAGCAAATACGCCACTCAATGGTGGTAACCCACCACCAAGCCACGCCTGTCGCCCAGCGATTTCCCAGAACACCATCAGTGTTGATATGCCAACCAGCCATTTCAGCAAATCGGCGGCAACGGTCATTGCCGGGAGCCTTGGGTGCAGACATCGTCTAGCGCAGCGGTGAGTTTGGCGAGTGTCTGACGAAACTCGGGTTCGTGCATGGTGTCGAGGCCGCGAGGGCGGTTTAACTCAACCTCTTCGATCAGCGCCAAACGCCCCGGGCGGGGGCTCATCAGACAGATACGGTCAGCCAAGAAAACCGCTTCCTCGACGCTGTGTGTGACCAAGATCGTGGTGGTCGGTTGCTGGCTCCAGATGCGCTGTAGTTCGTTGTTCATCAGCCGTCGGGTTACGGCATCCAATGCGCCAAAGGGTTCATCAAGTATGAGGACGTCGGGCTTGAGCACCAATGCGCGAGCGATGCTGACGCGCTGTTTCATGCCGCCAGAGAGCTGTTTCGGCAGGGCCTGCGCAAAATCAGCCAGGCCAACCAAGGCCAGCAGTTCATCGACGCGCTCTGTATCAACGGGCAAGCCCGCAAGACGAAAGGGCAGTGCGACGTTATCCCAAGCAGACAGCCACGGCATTAAGCCGTGCTCCTGCATGGCGATACCAAGTTTCTGGCGTTTTATGCAGTCCTCTGGGGACTGGCCGGCAATGGTGATCGACCCTTGGCTTGGGTCTTCTAGTCCAGCAATCATGCGTAGCAGCGTACTCTTACCGCAGCCTGATGCGCCGATCAGTGCAATGAACTCACCGCCAGCGATGTTGAGATTGACGTTCGATACGGCGTCGAGAGTTTGACCCTTGCCAAGCGCGAAGGTTTTACTGACGTTGGTCAGCGCGATCTCCGAGGGGCCGGTAATAGATGCAGACTCAGCCTCTCGCGGCTTGCCCGCCACAGCCTGCAGCGTTTGCGCATGGCTAGTATTCGACATCACACAATTCTCCAAATCACCCATCGCCCTGACCGCGCAAGCCTCTAGCGTGCGGCGTTTTTATAAAAGGTGCCAATGCCGTGATCTTGGGCGTAGCGCTCTCCCGCATACCAGGAGCCGCGAACATGACGACGCCGACCCGATAGGCCGTCGGCAGTACCCCGCGCCGCGGCATGCCACAAACGGTAGTCGTGCAGAATGATGTCGCCACGACCCGCGAACACGGCGACCTCGTCTTGCACGTGGTCAAAGCCCCAAGAGCCGATCTCATCTTTGTGCATATCACGCTTGTGCGAGCCGGGCACCACGCGCAAGAACCCATTGGCAGGTGAGGTTGGGTCGATGTGGATGGTGAAGGCAAATCCTGGCCAGGCTTGGCTGTCTTCGTCGGAGTTGAAGTCAGCGTGCCAGCCGATTCGAGAATACTTAGAGCCTTCGTCCGTACGCGCATCTTGGTAGACGACGCCGAATCGAGCGTAATCATTCAACCAGCTGTCTTCGGTGGCGAAAATACGGTCAGCGAACTCTTTGAGCAGGGATGATTGAGCTACTGCCAATGCTTTGGCCGAAAGATCCGTGCAATTGATCACATAGTGACGAAAGGCTTCGCCTTCAAACGTAGCGCCGGGCTCGTCTAGCAGTTCCGTGCCATAGCGGCTATCCAGCGTGCCCTCAATCAGCTTGTCTTGCGCTGCGGTCAGTTCCGCTTCAATGAGATCAAGGTCCTCGTCGGGCACCGCACCACGCAGCACAACAAAGCCTAGGCGGTTATAGGTACTGATCGCGGTGTCTAAATCATCTGGGCTGCAATACGCATCGTTTATCATTTTCTTCCTTTGGGGTTGTTCCTTTGGGGTTGTTCCTTTGGGGCCATGCCTCTGGGTGGGCGATGCGCATTCATACTAATGCCGCGAGCGTCGCTAAAACACCCGCCACTATCGGCGGCGCGTGTTTAACCCTTAGTCCGTGTGCAAAAAAGATGCCACGAGAGTACCTAACAATCTCTGCACTCGACACAGGTGACGAGGTTTTTTTGCCCTAAATTGCATCGAGCATCCTGTCCCGCGCGCTATAGTAGTGCGCAGGGGGCGCGACGACGATGCAAGGCCCGACATGGCGCAGTACTCGGCTGTCGGTAGCGATCACCACATCGCTCAGGGTGCATCGAGCCAGAGGCACGAGTACCTCCTTGGTCGATGGATTGGCGCCCTTTTTGCAATTCTTTTTCGCGAAAACGCGATGCAGATAGACGAACAGCACAAGGAAGGAATCAGCGTGACACAATCGAAAACAACAAAGTCCACGACCCATTGGCTGCCCAGAAGCGTGCTAGCTTCGGCGCTCTTGGTGTTTGGCGCTTGCTTGGTTGTGCCGCTGGCAACCGTCGAGGCCCAAACAGCGCCAGCTGCCTACGCCGCTGCGAAGAACGACCCGGTGAAACTGCGAAATTTCCTGTTTCGCATGCCCAAGGGCGGAGATTTACATAACCACCTGACCGGCTCTATTTATGCTGAGTCGTACTTGGGCTGGGCTGCAGAAGATGGCAAATGTTGGGATATCCCCGGCCAGAGCATTTCCCCGGGGCCCTGTGCCAGCGAGCAGGTCGCGCTGGCCGAAGTGTTCCCGGGTGGTCGGGAGACACCTCGGCTGTCTGTTGACCCCATGGTGGATGCGCTGTCCACGCGCAACTTTAGGCTACGGGAAGAATCCGGCCACAATCAGTTCTTTGCCACTTTCGCGCGCTTTGCAGAAGCGTCCTTTGGTCGCCGGGGTGAAATGCTTGCGGAGGTCACGCATCGGGCCGGTCGACAGAACATTGTCTACTTAGAACTGATGCAGAGCCTCGGCATGCTTGAAGCTGCAGAGCTGGGCAAGGCAACCGCCGATCTCGATGCGCAGCTTGGCCAACGCGTCGATTATGCAGAGGTGGACAAAATCGCCGCAGCCGTCGTGGCTCAGGTGGACGCAATGGAAGCCAAGGCAAGGGCGGTCAATCGCTGTGACAGCGACGCCGCCAGCGTGGGCTGCCAAGTTAAGGTGCGTTACTTAGCCCAGGTGCTCAGAACTTGGGACCCTCAAGAGGTATACGTGCAAACGGTACTCGCCTACAAACTGATCGAGGCCGATCCGCGCATCGTTGGTCTGAACTTTGTTGCCCCAGAGGATCATCCTGTGGCGCTTCGCGATTACCGCATGCACATGCAGTTCATTGCTGAAATCGGCACGCTGTTTCCTGAACAGACCAAGGGGATAACGCTGCATTCTGGAGAGTTGGCCCTTGGCCTAGTGCCGCCGGAAAACCTTGGTTGGCATATTTCCGAGGCCATTGAAGTCGCCGGTGCCCGCAGGGTCGGCCATGCTGTCGATATTGCGCATACGCCAGACCTTTACCCGCTGTTAAAGAAAATGGCGGCCCAACAGATCATGGTCGAAATCAACCTCACCAGTAACGACGTGATACTCGGCATCAAGTATCCCTATCATCCGTTCGAGCTGTACATGGAGTATGGCGTGCCCATGGCGTTATCAACCGATGATGAGGGTGTGTCACGCATCGATCTGACCCATGAGTATCAGCGCGCGGCACAAACGTTTGACCTGAGCTATGCGCGGCTGCGCTCCCTGTCAAGGAATGCGCTGCAGTACAACTTCCTACCTGGTGACGCCCTGTTCGACGATACCTACAAGGGCAAGATCAGCGGTCCCTGCGCTAATCAGTCCGCCGCGGAAGAGCTAAGTTCAGGCTGTGCGGCGTTTCTCGATGCCAGCGAAAAGGCTGCTCTGCAGTGGGATCTGGAAAAACGCTTTGCGGCCTTTGAAGCGTCATTTGATTAGCCGACAAATCTGACCGAGTGCGGTCAGGCCATGCTTTGATCCGCGATGATAGCGAGCAGCGCGCCGCTCGCCACCGGAAAGCCCAGCAAGATGGCCGCATAGGGCGGTATGGTTATGTCCAGCGAGGCCAGCAAAGCAGGTACGCCAAGCAGCAACAGGGAACCGACACAGGCGATGGTTAGCACCAACAGACCACGCCTCTGGGCGCGATCCCGAACCATGTTGAAACCGGTATACGCAATCATCGAAAACAAAAACGCGGTCACAGCGTTGAGCACGCTACCGGGAATCGTGACGATCAATGAGCTGACCCAAGGTATGGAACCAAGGACAATCAGCAACAGCGCAAGCACATAACCAACCTGTCGGCTGGCGATGCCGGTCAGACGGATGACGGCATTGTTCTGGCTGAAAGTCGTGTTCGGAAACGCGCCAAACATTGATGCTAGGACGGTATTAAAGCCGTCGCCGAGCACGCCCCCGCGTAACCGAGAGAAGTAGGTCTTACCCTCAACAGGTTGCCCAGACACCAGGCTGGTAGCGGTGATATCGCCGATGGTTTCTGTGAAGGACACCAAAAATATGGGTAGCAGGATGAGTAGCACAAGGAAGCTAAAGTCTAGTGATACCGGCAATACCTCAAGGAAAAACAACGGGTCTGCGGTGGGTGTTGGCAGCGGCGCCCAGTCTCTGAGTACGGCTGCCAGCAACATGCCGCCAAACAGTCCTGCGGGGACGCTGACAAGACGGGCGTACAGATTTTTGCGTGTTGCCAAGGCAGCAATGGTGATCAGGGTCAGCAGCCATTCCATGGCCAAATAGGGAGTGTCACCAACGCTGGCATTGGCAAAGACCCTCCATGAGTTGTTCAGGGCAGACCACAGCAGCGATAGGCCAAGCAGGAAAATGGTAACGCCGGTGACCGTAGGCGTAATGACCTTGGCCACGGATTTGAGGAAAAAGCTCAGCGCGATGACCAAGCCGCCACCCACCGCAGCGGTGCCGAGCAGAATACCCAATAGTTCATCTTGCGATGTTTCCGGTGGTAGCTGGGCGGCGGCGTACGCCATGGTGCCGATAAAGGCAAAACTGGTGCCCTGTACGGCAAGCAAACCTGAGCCGATGGGGCCGATCCGATAAGTTTGAATGAATGTGGCGATGCCTGAGACCACTAGCGATGCGCTGATCACGTATTGGGTTGAGTCAACATCTAGACCAATCGCCCGGGCGATCAATAACGGCGCGGTGAGGATACTGGCGACGATTGCAAACAAATGGGCGAAGGCTGCGAGCAGTGAGGGGCCGAAGCTGGGTCGGTCATCGCGCCCGTAAATTAGCTGGGTTTGCGCGGTTTCGCCGGTCTCGGCCATTACTTGTCCTTTGAGTTATTTTTATCGCAATGCGCGTTCACTGTGCCCGTGGGTATGGTCAGAAGCAATCGCAGCGCCCGTTGGCTTGTCTTACGCAACGCGGATGGGTCAGTATGAAAGGCCAACGTTCACCGTGGACACTAAGTGTACTGCCGGTGAACCCACCGATTTATGGACGCGCAAATGCCAAAGTCTTCAGCTAACGAACCCACAGCCCTGGAAGCTTTCGATCCTCAAACCTACATGGACACGGTTGCGCCAATGATTGTGGGCGCACCGCACCCAGCGTATCGCGAAGGCGTGCTCGCAAACTTGGCCACAGCACACGCCATGGCAAAGGTGGTGTTTGCTGTTGAGCTTGATGCCGACAGCTGTGACTTCGCAGGCGTGTTTATGCCCATGGCGGCAGACCCGCTAAAATCTCGGGACACGTGAGCACATGAGTGACAGCGATGGCGATACAAGTGGCTTGGATATCGCCTCGGCAGTGGCGGCCAAACAACTGTCTGCGCAGGAAGCAGTGGCTACCTGTTTGGATCGAATTGAGGCGCTAAATCCGCGGGTTAACGCGTTTACCGCGGTACACAAGGATCGGGCTTTGGCTCGTGCACAGGCGGTGGATCAGCAGGTGCAAAGTGGCCAGCAACTGCCCCTCGCCGGTGTGCCGTTTGCGGTCAAGAACCTATTCGACATCGAAGATCAGACCACCTTGGCAGGCAGCAAAATCAATCAACAAAACGCGGTCGCTGCGGCCGATGCGTTAATGATTCAGCGCATTGAGGCCGCTGGTGGGGTGCTGGTCGGTGCGCTCAACATGGGCGAATTTGCCTATGACTTTACCGGTGAAAATCAACACTACGGTGACTGTCGCAATCCATGGAACCTGGCGCATATGACCGGCGGCTCATCCTCGGGCAGTGGCGCGGCGCTGGCATCCGGCATGGTGCCCCTAACCTTGGGTAGCGATACCAACGGGAGTATTCGCGTACCCAGCGCGCTTTGCGGCACCTATGGTCTCAAACCAACCTACGGGCGGTTGCCGCGCACCGGTAGCTATCCGTTTTGCGATAGCCTCGATCATGTCGGCCCCATGGCACGCTCGGTTGCAGAACTCGCCGCTGCCTATAACGTCATGCAGGGCTTTGACGCGACGGATCATGTTTGTGTTTCTCGTCAGCCAGACCTTGTTGATGTGCAATCGATTGACGGCAAAACCTTGCGCATTGGCGTGCTTCAGGGCTACTTCGCCCCACAGGAGTTTGACGAGGCGACGCAGGTGGTTGCCGACTGCGCCAAGGCGCTGGAGGCCATGGGAGTGGCGGTAGATGACTGCGAGTTAGATCTCGCCGAAGCTGGCAGAAGTGCCGCGTTTCTCATCACCAACATTGAAGGGGCAAGTCTGCACTACGAAAAGATTCTGCAGCGTGCTGACGATTTTGATCCGGATACACGCGACCGCTTCATCGCCGGCAGTCTGCTGCCTGCTGCCTGGTATGCGCGGGCGCAACGAGTGCGCCGACAATACGCGGAGGAGGCCGCCGAACTGTTCCGTCGTTTCGACGTATTGCTGGCCCCGGCGACACCGATTCGTGCCCCCTTGCGGGGCCAAAAAACCATGTTGATGGGTGGTAGCGAGGTAAATGTACGAGCGAACCTTGGCTACTTTACCCAGCCAATATCCTGTATCGGTTTGCCGGTGGTTTGCGCACCGGTCATGCAGTCACAGTTCGGTACGCCGCAGACAGCACAGGCTGTTTCAGTAAGCGCTGCGACGCCTTCAATGGGCGTACAAATTATCGCGGCGCCATGGCGCGAGGACTTATGCTTCAAAGTTGCTAGTTTGCTGGCTGATGCATCGATAACTCGCAGCGAAGTGGCACCGGTCTCGACGCAAGACTAAGTCAGGCCACCCCGGCGCGCTGCCAAAGAGCGTGGGCAGCAGCGTTGTGCTCATGCATGAGCGCATCCAGATCTATGTCAACTAGCTCACCATGGCGCACGCGCCACTGGCCATTCACCAGCACATGCTGCGCCTGATGCGCACCGCTGATCAGCAAGGCAGCCAGCTCATCTTGAGCGCCGCTAAAACGCAGTTCCCTGGTGCTGAACATGGCGACATCTGCCGCGGCACCGGGACGTAGGTGGCCCAGTTCTGGTCGATGTAGCAACCCTGCGCCGCCCGATGTCGCCATCGCGAGGGCGTCAAGATGAGAGTATTCAGGGTTCGTCAGGCGCTGCAGTAGGTAGGCTTGGCGCATTTCTTGGGCAAGGTTTGAGTGATCATTCGACGCCGATCCATCCACCCCAAGGCCAATCGCGACGCCGGCTTTTGTTAGCTGCGTAATCGGACAGATACCTGAACTTAGTACCATGTTTGAGCTCGGGCAGTGGGATATACCCGCACCGGCAGCGCCGATGCGATGCATTTCTTGCGCATTAAAATGCACGCCGTGAGCAAACCATGTACGCGGGCGCAGCCAATCGCATTGTTCTAAATGATCAAGTGGCCGGGTGCCGAAGGCGTCGATGCAAAATGCCGTTTCGTCCTCGGTCTCCGCCAAATGCGTATGCAAGGCGACGTCGTGTTTGGCCGCGAGGGCGGCGCTATCACGCAACAGTGCTGGCGTAACCGAAAATGGTGAACACGGCGCGAGGGCAATTTGCGCCATCGCGTAGGCACTTGGATCATGCCAACGGCCAATCAGGCGTTCACAGTCGGCAAGCACATCGGCCTCGCGCTGCACAACTTTTTGCGGCGGCAGGCCACCTTGTTCCTGACCCAAACTCATTGATCCCCGCGTCAGCATCACGCGCATACCCATGTCTTGCGCCACCTGAAACTGCACGTCTATCGGATCACTGCAGTTGTCGCTGAACAGATAGTGGTGGTCGGTGGTGGTGGTGCAGCCCGAAAGCAGTAACTCCGCGAGCACCAAACGGGTAGCGACTTCAACATCCTGGGCATGCTGCTCCGCCCAAATGGGATACAGAGTGGTGAGCCAGGGAAATAGCGGCTGGTTGATGGCCGTGCGAATCGACCGCGTGAGCGATTGGTAAAAGTGGTGGTGGGTGTTAATCAGGCCCGGCATGACGATTAGGTCCTGCGCATCAATCACCTCATCCACTGGCCCTCGATAGGCTTCACCTTGAGCGAGCACTTTATCGACCTTGCCGTTGATCAGTATCAGCCCGCCCACAGATTTGGACGCCGCGTAGTCGTCTGAGGGTGGCGCAGTTTGCGCACTCGCTGGCAGTTCTATGCCATAAACGATGCTAGGTTCCCTAATCCACACAGTGCCCTGTGCAGGCTTGCTCGACGTCAATGTTTGGTGTCCTTGGCTGATTGGCTAAATAATTGCATACCTACGCTACTACAAGAACTCATTGCAAAAAGATCAGCCAACGAGACGAACAAGTGACGCAACAAGGGTTTGCTGCGGGTGCACAATACTCGTGGTAGCAGCGCTGTGCCGAAAGTTTGCTGAAAAGTTGGACGTTAGAGGGCTGCCCGCCTAAGTACAAGGACATAGCCGTACACTGAGCGCTTCGCGATAATCGATACGCCTCGACCGAGTGGCGACCAAGACGAGACATATGATAAAGACACGACGAATAAACGCCCTGCCAGACGCTGGGAACCAATGACGGGTTTGCGCACCACAGTAAATGGCCTAAGCGTTGACATAGGCAACATGGACGCCACGACGTCGCTACTAGACCTGCTTCGCGAGACATTAAACCTCAAGGGCACCAAGCAGGGTTGCGGTTCCGGCGACTGCGGGGCCTGTACGGTGATGATCGCCGCCGCAGACGGGCAGGCAGAATTTCGGACCGTTAACGCCTGTATCACGCCGGCGGGGGCAGCGCGTGATAAACATGTGGTGACCGTGGAGGGCGTGGCTGACGGCGACGATCTTCACCCCGTACAGCAGGCGCTAATCGATCAGCATGCCAGTCAGTGCGGCTTTTGTACGCCCGGCTTTGTCATGTCCTTAGTCGCGCATAGTTTGCGCACCGACGCACCAAAAAGAGGCGCCCGAGAAGAGCTCGTTACTGCGATCAGCGGCAACCTCTGTCGCTGTACCGGCTATGGTCCCATCATCGCTGCAGGCCTTGCGTCCTGTGATGCCGCTGGGCAGCTCGACCACTTGACCTACGCAGCGCAGCAACCGACGTCGACTGAGACGCCCTCCCAGCAGGCAGACATTGGCTATCGCATTGCCCGCAGCGAGGCTGAGCTGGGTCAATGGCTGCAACAAGACTTAGCCGCTGGAATACCGAGCCAGTCTGAGCCGACGACGGCTGTTAAGCTGATCGCTGGCGCAACGGATGCTTGGGTGGCGGTGAATCAGGAGGCGCAAGAGCATGCCAATATCATTGATATATCGCGCATTGAAAGCCTGCGAGTGATCAGCCAAGAACAGCAGGTGCTGAACATCGGCGCCTGCGTGTCTCACGAAGCACTGTTGGAGTTCTTTACCACCCCGCCCAATCGCAGTGCCGCCGTTGAAGAACTGTTGCGCCGCTTTGGCTCGCCGCAGATTCGCCACGCCGGCACCATTGGCGGCAATTTGTGCGGTGGTTCGCCAATAGCTGATTGGTCGCCGTTATTGCTTGCACTGGATGCTCGGGTGACTTTAAAAAGCGCAACGGCTGCGCGAACCCTACCCTTAAGCGAGTTTTTTCTGGGGTACCGGCAAACGAGTTTGGCTGGTGATGAATATCTGGCGTCGGTGCAATTGGACATTCCATCGAGCTGGTCGAATCTGTCATTCGAAAAAATCAGCAAGCGCTATGAAGACGACATATCCAGCGTCTGTGCTGCTATTTTCCTCGACCTTGCGGACAGGACGGTGCGGCAGGCGCGCATCGCCTTCGGTGGAGTCGCAGCGACCCCAGTGCGCGTGAGAGAAGTGGAAGACATGCTCCTCGGTAAATCCCTAAGTGATGTCGATGACGGCTTACTCACTGACTGTCTCGCCAGCGTGATAACACCCATCAGCGATGTGCGAGCCAGCGCCGACTACCGCATGCAAATGGCTAAGACCCTGTTGTTGCAGCGTGTGCAGGACGCAAGGATGGCAAGCTGACATGAAACCGCATCCCCATGAATCGGCCAAGGCCCACGTTACCGGTAAGGCGCTTTATGTCGACGATGTCGCGCTGCCCAGCGACTGTCTCTACGTGGTTGCCGGTGTCTCAGAGCACCCGAAAGCACAACTACTGAGCGTTGATTTACAGGGCGTCTGGCGCAGTCCGGGCGTTGTTGATGTGTTGACGGCAGCAGACATACCTGGTGAGAACGAAGTTGGCGCAGTGTTGCCCGGCGATACCTTGCTTGCCGATCAACACGTCGAATACGTTGCTCAGCCGATTTTCGCCGTAGCGGCGACAAGTTTAAAGGCAGCGCAACGCGCGGTGCACAAGGCACAAATCCAATACGACATCGAGTCCCCGACCCTCAGCGTGGCAGAGGCCATGGCGGCCCAAACCATGGTCAGCCCCACGCGGCGCTGGGGCAATGAACAGATTGCTGAGCAGTTAGCGCAGGCGCACTACTGCGTCGATCAAGAGCTGTATATCCGCGGACAAGAGCATTTTTATCTTGAGCCCCAAGCCTCCTTTGTCACGCCCCAAGACGATGGCTTGTTGGTGGTTACCTCATCGCAGCATCCTGGTGAGGTGCAAAGCGCGGTGGCGCGGGTGCTGGGCTGGCATATGCACAAAGTCACCGTGGAATGCCGACGCATGGGTGGTGGGTTCGGCGGTAAGGAAACTCAGGCAGCGCCGCTGGCTTGTTTGGCCGCGCTGTTTGCGACGCGGCGCAACAAAGCCGTTAAGTACCGCATGCCTCGCCACGATGACATGGTACAGACGGGCAAACGGCATGATTTTGCGACCAAGGTAAAACTGGGCTGCGACGCGCAAGGGCTGTTGGTGGGCGGCGACTTCGAGGTCGCAGGGAAGTGCGGTTATTCGCCTGACCTATCTGACGGCATTGTCGATAGGACAATGTTCCACGTCGACAATGCATACTTCTTGCCGGATCACCGCATCGTCGGCCACCGCTGCAAAACCAATACCGTGTCAAATACAGCCTTTCGTGGTTTCGGCGGCCCGCAGGGCATGTTGGCCATGGAAGCCGCCATGGACGCCTTGGCTTATGCAGCGAATATAGAACCGCTGCTGCTACGCCAACGAAATCTTTATCGTCCGGGATTCGACCGCACACCCTATCAGCAGGCGGTCACTCAATTTGTGCTGCCTGACCTCATTGCGCAGCTGGAGGTGAGCAGTGACTACTGGGCTCGGCGCCAGCAGATTAAGCAGCGCAATCAAGAAAACCCGCGCTGGCGTCATGGCATTTCACTCAATCCCGTCAAGTTTGGCATTTCTTTTACGACAACCCATCTCAATCAGGCCGGCGCGTTGGTGCATCTTTATACCGACGGCAGTGTGCAGGTGAATCACGGCGGCACGGAAATGGGTCAGGGCCTTTTCACCAAGGTTCAGGCCGTGGTCGCCCGAGCGTTTGGTCTGCCCATGGAACAAGTCGTGAACACCGCCACGCGCACGGACAAAGTGCCCAATGCCTCGCCGACGGCGGCATCCTCTGGAGCGGACATGAACGGCATGGCAGCGCAAATCGCCTGTGAGCAACTGAAGACTCGATTGACCGAGTTTGCCCAGCAGCAACTGGGCTGGCAGGGCGAGCTGAGCTTCAGCGACGGCATGGTGCGCAGTGCGCAAGAAGGCGCTCAGGCACTGGCTTTCGCCGACTTTGTGCACCAAGCCTACCTCGCGCGGGTTTCCCTGTCAGAGAAGGGCTTTTATCGCACACCGAATTTGCAAATGGACAAAGATACCGGCGTCGGCACGCCTTTTTACTACTTTGCCAATGGAGCTGCGGTTTCTGAGGTTCGGGTCGACACCCTCACGGGTAACTACCACGTCACGCGCATAGATATCTTGCACGACGTAGGAAACTCACTGAATCCGGCGATCGATAAAGGCCAGATAGAAGGGGGCTTTGTGCAAGGCATGGGTTGGTTGACGTCGGAAGAGCTGCTGTGGGACGACGGTGGCCGTGTCATCGCCACGGGTCCGGCTAACTACAAAATCCCCACGGCCCACGATGTACCGGAAGCCATCAATATCGCGTTTTATGAGCAAGCCAATGCTCAGCCAACGGTGCATCAGTCTAAGGCGGTTGGTGAGCCGCCACTGATGTTGGCGATTTCGGTCTGGTGTGCGTTGCGCGATGCCTGCGCCAGTCTCACCGACTATCGCGCCATACCTGAGTTGGCGGTGCCAGCGACGCCTGAGCAGGTGTATTACTGCCTGCAAAAGGCCAAGGAGCTTGCCTCATGAGCAGCGCCCCGAAAAGTGGAAAAACACGCGGGACAACAATGGGTAAAAGAGGCAGTGCAAGAAGCATGGGAGTAAGAACATGATTTGGCAAACCGCCCTTGCGAAGGTCCAAGCAGACGGCACCCCCCATGTACTGGTCACTATTCTAGCGGTGTCCGGATCGGCTCCCCGAGTGGGCGGCAGCAAGATGGTGGTTACCCAAGATGATGTCGTCGACACCATTGGCGGCGGCCAACTGGAACTGCTGGCCATTCAGCATGCGCGCCAAATCCTTGGTGGTGAGCAGCCTAGCGAGCAACATATCGAACACTATCCGCTTGCCGCCACGGCCCTGCAGTGCTGTGGGGGAGCAGTGACGTTGCTCTACGAACCGCTTGGGTTGTCCCAGCCAGATGTGGTGATCTTTGGTGCGGGGCATGTCGGTCAGGCGGTGCTGCGGCTGCTCGAAGCGTTGCCTGTGCGAACCACGGTGCTCGATGCTCGCACAGCATGGCTTGAGCCAGCCCGGGCGCAGCACAAGCTGCTGCTCCCCGAAGCCGTTACTGTTCATGGATTGACCGAGCAAGATCTTATGCAGTGGGTGCCCGCCAACGCTTGGGTCTTTGTGCTAACCCATGACCATCTGCTCGATTACCGGCTGATTGCGGCGCTGATGCAACGTGCAGATCTGCGTTTTTTGGGACTGATCGGCTCAACCACGAAGTGGCAGAACTTTTCGTTACGCCTACAACGTGATGGTGCCTCGGCCACTGAGCTGGCCAGAGTTCAATGTCCCATCGGCGATGGCGGCACTCGATTCAAAGAACCCGCAGCCATCGCCATAGACGTGGTCGCTAAGCTGCTACGCGACATCAGCAAGGCAGATCTGCCGAGCCAGACGTCGACAGCATCCAGCGATTCAAGCGCCAAAGAAGCAGCCAACGGCAAGCGCATCAGCAAACGCCAGCTTCGTGAGCAAGTGCCGGGATTGTTTCGTTGACGACGCTGCAACAGTTCAATCTGCTGCAGACTGAGGAAGCTCAGGCGATGGTTATGAGTTGGTGCCACTGCCAGTCTTGGGCTGCCGACGTGGTGAAGCATCGCCCCTTCAGTGATGCACAGCAGCTCAGTGACTACTGCGAAATGCGGTGGCAATTGGCAACGCCTGCAGAGGTTGAAGCAGCGTTAGCAGCGCATCCCCTGATTGGCGATGTTGAGCTGTTGCGGGCAAAATTCGCGCCCGGCGATGAGCAGGCGAGCACGGCAATGTCCGAACAGGGACAAGTGTTGCAGGCCAGCGGCGCGACTCTTGATGAACTTGCGCGGCTCAATGTTGCCTACAAACAACGCCACGGCTTTATCTTCGTCATCTGTGCAAAACACCTCAGCGCGGAAGTCATGCTTGCGGCGATTCGTGACAGGATCGGCAATAGCACCGACGATGAACTAACCTGCGCGGCGGCGGAGCAGCGAAAAATATTCTTACTGCGTATTGAGAGCGCCTTCGAAGGGCAAACGCCGTGAAGCATCGCAGTGTTCAGACAATGGCTGAGAAGGGCACCGCGCTCGAACCGAGCAAAGACCTAGCGAGGCCCGAGCAAGAACTGAGAAGGACTAAAGCAGAGCAATGAGTGAAACCCTAGGTACGCAGGTCACCACGCATGTGTTGGATCTGGTTACTGGCTTCCCGGCCCCCAAGGTAAATGTGAGCTTGGCAGATATGCAGGGCGTTGAGCTGTGTACCGCCAGCACGAACAGTGATGGTCGAATTGAGCACTGGGGCAGCGATGTGCGCCTGACGGTTGGTACCTATCGCATGACATTCGATGTGGCGGGCTATCGACGCTCGCTGAACGGGCAGGAAGAGCCAGCGTTTTTTCCGCAGATTGATATTGTGTTTCATTTGCGCGGTGACCGTGAGCGCGTACACATTCCCGTTCTGCTGAGTGCTTACGGCTACACAACCTACCGAGGCAGCTAACGGTGCAAACCCTATCGTTGCGAGCCAAATTGATGAGCTTTTCCCTCGACGCCGATGGGACTGTCGACGTGATGTACCTAGAGGATGGCGTGTTGATTTGCACCGATGGCCGTATCGATGCGCTGATGTCAGCCGCAGATTACGCGGCTGATGGCGGTGATTTGGATGCCTGTGACGACCTGCGCCCCTGTTTCATTTGTCCTGGGTTTGTCGACACCCACCTGCATATGCCGCAACTTGGCATCATTGCCAGCTACAGTCCGCAGCTATTGGACTGGCTGGATCGGTTTGCATTCCCAGCCGAGCAGGCGTTCGCCGACGCTGCCTTCGCGGCGGAGCAGGCGCAGCATTTTCTCGATCGAGTGATTGCCTCAGGCACAACCTGCGCTCAGGTTTTTACCACGGTGCATGAACATGCCTGCGAGCATCTTTTTGCCGCTGCGCAAAGCGCAGACATGGCCATGGTTGCCGGTAAGGTCATGATGGATCGCCACGCTCCAGCACCGCTGACGCAAGAGCCCCAAGCCTGCGCCCGTGCCTGCGAGGGGCTGATCAATAAGTGGCACGACAAGGGGCGCCTGCGCTATGCGCTCACACCACGCTTTGCGATCACCTCTAGCGAGGAACAGCTAGCGCTGTGCGGCGAACTGCTGCAGAGCCATCCAAGCGTACTGCTACAAACACACCTGTCGGAAAACCACGAAGAGATTGGCGAGGTCGCGCGTTTGTTTCCGCAAGCCGACGACTACCTCGACGTGTATGAGCGCTTTGGCTTGAATGTGTCGTCCGCCACATTTGCCCATGGCATCCACCTGTCGGCCAGCGAGCGCCAGCGCATCGTCGCGGCTGGAGCCAAGGTGGCGTTTTGCCCTAGCTCCAATTTGTTTTTGGGCAGTGGTTTGTTCGATCTTGCTGCCATGCCGATGGACAATCTGTCGATTGCCAGTGATGTGGGTGGCGGCACAGGTTTGTCGATGCTTCATACCTGCGCCGAGGGCTACAAAGTGGGCCAAGCGCGGGGTCACCAAATGCACCCGACCGAGGCTTTTTATGCGATCACGGCAGGTAACGCCAAATCACTGGGTCTGGCGGATGAGATTGGTCAGCTGCGACCGGGCTACTCAGCAGATCTCGTGGTGTTGAACCCGTCGAAGCCGCAGGGGCTAGCTGAGCGTTATGCGACTTGTGAGGAGCTAACAGATGCACTGTTTGCTCTCATGATGCTCAGCGACGACCGCAGTATTGAGCGCTGCTATATCGCAGGCAAGCTGGCTTACAGTGCGAGTGCGCAATGATGGGTTTTGAATTCAACCTCGGCGAATGGACCATATTGCTCTTTCGTGTGCTGCATATCGTCACTGCGATTGCATGGATTGGCGCGTCATTTTACTTCGTTTGGCTGGATATGAACCTGCGCCCTGTACCCGAAGCCAAGCAAGGCAAGGGTCTTCATGGTGACCTTTGGGCGATTCACGGCGGTGGTATTTACGAGGTGCAAAAGTACACGCTGGCGCCCCCGCAGATGCCGCAAACTCTGCATTGGTTCAAATGGGAGGCTTACAGCACCTGGCTAACGGGCAGCGCTTTGTTGGTGCTTTTGTATTATGGCCGGGCGCAAACCTATCTCATCGATGGCTCGAGTTGGGTGCAAGAACCCAGCGTGGCTATCCTTGCCAGTATTGGCTTTTTGGCGCTCAGTGTCGGTGGTTATGAGGTGTTGGTACGGCGCAGAAGTCTCTCTGTCCGGCCACTGGCTGGGCTGATTGTGCTTTGGCTGGGCATGCTTTGTTGGCTGGCTTTTCAGCTGTTCAGTCAAAAAGCCGCTCCTATTCACATTGGCGCGGCAATGGCCTCCATCATGGCGGCAAACGTCTTGCTGGGAATCATTCCCGGGCAGCGCGCCTTGGTGCAGGCCATTGAGTCCGGCGGCGAGCTAGACCCCGAGCCGGCTTTGGCCGCGCGCAAGCGATCTCTGCACAACAATTATCTGACGTTGCCGGTGGTGCTGTGCATGGTGTCGAACCACTCCATGTTCCTGTATGGCCATCCGCTGGCTTGGGCGGTGCTGATTGCGCTCATGCTGAACGCCGCCTACCTGCGGCACTTCTTTAATCTGCGGCATCAAGGAATCCTGCGGCCCAGTATTATCGTCATTTCCGCAGTGATCTTCGTGCTGACGGCCATGGTCAGCGATCGCCTTGCAGGTGGTGTGAGCTTTGTCGAGGACGACAGTGAGGTTGCGGTGCTCACCGATCAGCAGATGCTGGTGTTGGTTGCCGAGCACTGTGGCAATTGTCATGCAATGGAGCCGACGTTCCCCGGTTATGCAGCGGCTCCCGGCGGCATTGTGTTGGACAGCCTTGGGGCACTCGATACGTACAAAGCGCGTACGGTGAGTTCGCTAAAGAGCGGCTACATGCCCTTGGGCAACATGGGCGGCCTCACCGTTGAGCAGCGCGCTGCCATGCTGCGCTATCTGGAGTAGCGATTCGCTTGGGCTGAATGTCCCCAGCTTTTTGCTGTGTCGCTATGTCGGTGCGTGGTTTGCGTACCAGTGCCGAGCAATATCCACGCGGCGGCAAATCCACACGTCGTCATGTGACGCGACGTATTCGAGAAAACGGCGCAGCGCGGGTGTTCTGCCAGGGCGCCCAGCAATGCGGCAGTGCAACCCCACGTTGAGCATTTTCGGTGCGTCGGCACCTTCAGCGTAGAGCTGATCAAAGGCGTCCTTTAGGTAGTCGTAAAACTGTGTACCCGAGTTGAAACCCTGAGCGGTGGCGAACCGCATATCGTTGGTATCCAGCGTGTAAGGAATAATCAGGTGGGGTTTGGATTCATGCGTATGCCAAAAGGGTAGGTCGTCCGCGTAGGAATCTGAGTCGTACAGCAGGCCGCCTTGTTGCAGAATCAGTGCTCGGGTATTGGGGCTGTCGCGTCCGGTGTACCAACCTAGGGGAGGCTCGCCGGTAACCTTGGTGTGCGTAGCAAATGCCAGAGCGATCTGCTCGCGTTCCTCGTCGATGCTCATATGCTGGTGCGTGATCCAACGGTAGGCGTGGCTCGCGATCTCCCAGTCTGCCTCCAGCATGGCGGCCACAGCGGTAGGGTTTCTTTCCATGGCCATGCCAACGCCGAACACGGTCACGGGTATGGACAACTCTGTAAACAAGCGATGCAACCGCCAAAAGCCAGCCCGACTACCGTATTCGTAAAGTGACTCCATACTCATGTGCCGATTGGCGAACGACTCTGCGTTGACAATTTCTGACAAGAACGTTTCAGAGCCTGCGTCACCGTGCAGAACATTGTTCTCAGCGCCTTCCTCGTAATTGAGGACAATCTGTACGGCAATACGAGCGCCATCGGGCCACCTTGGATCGATGGGCTGGTTTGCGTAGCCAACCATGTCTCTTGGGTAATCAGAGTCTCTTGGGTAATCAGACAAAAAAATCTCCTATTGGCTAAGTCATGCTCAACAAAGCAAAAACCGCCAGCAAACACAACGACGACTAGGCATTAGATCAACAACCCGCACAGGCCTGCATAGGCCTGCAGAGGCCAGAGGATAGGACGACAGTTGTCGTGGCATGCCGTTACACCGGATCGCCCGGCGCGCACTAATTCAGGGCGCCGAAAACCTGATAGGCGCCCACTGAATGGGTTGATAGCATGGCACAGCATTTGCAAATCCATTGTTTGGGCGCCGGATCTGGATTCCGGATCTGGGTTCCGGACTTAGCGGCCCGAACAAACATGAGCTGCACCGCGCCATTTAGCATTAGGCACTTGAACGACCATGACCAAACAAGCCGTCGCTTTTACATCACCGCATTTTTTGGCCACCCAAGCAGGCATGGACGTACTGCAGCGTGGCGGCAATGCCGTGGACGCGATGATCGCGGCGGCGGCGATGATCGCAGTCGCCTACCCACATATGAATGGTTTGGGCGGTGACGGCTTTTGGCTCGTGCACCAGCCGGGTCAGAAACCTTGGGCCATTGATGCCAGCGGCACCGCAGCCACCGCAGCCAGCCCAGATTGGTATGCCCAGCGCTCGCTGCAAACCATACCGGCGCGAGGCGCCCCTGCGGCATTAACCATGGCAGGTACCGTTGCGGGTTGGCAGCTAGCGCAAGACACCTGGTCAGCGAAAAACCCTGCTGAGCAGGTAATGCCCATTGCCGACCTGTTGGCTGCTGCAATAACGCGGGCAGAAGACGGTATCGTGGTAACCGACAGTCTTGCGGCGGCATCGCAGAAAGTTGCCGATGAACTGCAAGGCGCTGACGATTATCAGCGCGTATTCACTCGGCATGGCAGTCCTGTGCAACCGGGCGAAACATTCCGCAACCCAGCGTTGGCGGGTCTGCTAAAGCTGCTCGCAGAGCAAGGTCTGCAAAGCTTCTACCGTGGTCAGGTGGCGGAAGGTTTGGCGCAACATTTGTCAGCTTGCGGATCGCCCATCAGCCTCGACGACTTTACCAGTTACCAAGCCCAACTCGTGACGCCACTAGAGGTATCGATCGATGGCGCTGAGATATTTAACCTGCCGGCACCCACGCAGGGATTTGCGTCGCTGCTGCTGATGGCCTGCTATGACCGTTTGGCAAAAGCCGATTGGCCTGAGGCCGAGAGCATTCATGCGCTGATTGAAATTACTAAGCATGTTTTTGCGCTGCGTGAACAGTGGATCGCTGACCCCTCCCAAGTACCGGTAGATTTACAGCAGCAGTTGTCTGCCGCGTCTGTTGCCCGAATTGCTGCCGAGATTGATCTTCAAGGCGTGGCGCAGTGGCCGCGACCGGCCCAGGGTGGCGATACGGTTTGGATGGGCGCAAAGGACGCTGACGGAACCATGGTCAGCTTTATTCAAAGCTTGTACTGGGAATTTGGCTCCGGTGTTGTTGTGCCGCAGTACGGTTTGGTTTGGAATAACCGCGGGTCGAGCTTTTCTCTCGTCCCGGGCATTCGGCAACTGGCACCGAGGCGCAAACCGTTTCATACACTCAACCCGTCGTTGCTGATCGACCACAGCGGCGAGCGCATCGCCTTCGGCACCATGGGCGGCGAAGGTCAACCGCAAACTCAGGCGGCACTAATGATGCGTCACCGATATAGACAACAAAGCCTCGCTGACGCTGTCAGTCGGCCCCGCTGGTTGCTCGGACGAACCTGGGGTGATGAGGACCACGGCCTTAAGATCGAAAACGACTTAGACGCAGACATTGTTGCTGCACTTGAAAGTCGAGGGCATAGCATCACCATGGTGCCCCCTCGTAATGAGGCAATGGGCCACGCGGGTATGGTCAAAGCCATGACCGACGGCGGTGCCGACGCCGCCACCGATCCGCGCAGCGACGGCCTAGCACTGACATCAGGATAAAACAAATTGTGACAGCTCCCTATCTACCACCGCCGCGCCTGCTCATGGGCCCCGGCCCGATCGATGCAGACCCGCGGGTTTTGCAAGCCATGTCCAGCCAATTGATCGGACAGTTTGATCCGAGTATGACCGCCTGCATGGACCTCACCATGGCCTCGTATCGGGAGGTATTTTGTACCGACAATCAATGGACGTTCTTGGTTGATTCAACCTCCAGAGGCGCCATCGAGGCATCAATGGTGTCGCTGGTAGAACCCGGTGACACAGTACTGGTGCCGATTTTCGGCCGCTTTGGATATCTGCTGAAAGAAATTGCCAGCCGCTGCGGTGCCAACGTAGAAACCATCGAAGTGCCCTGGGGCACGGTGTTTGACCCCCAGCAAATCGCCGACGCCATTCGTGAAACCCAGCCAAAAATTTTAGCGATTGTGCAGGGCGATACGTCCACGACGATGTTGCAGCCATTGGCCGATATCGGCGCACTGTGTCGTGAGGCCGGCGTGATTTTGTACTGCGACGCGACTGCGTCCATCGGCGGCAATGCGCTGCAAACCGACGACTGGGGTCTAGAGGTTGTGACAGTGGGTTTGCAAAAGTGCTTGGGCGGTCCTTCGGGCAGCGCGCCAATTACCCTGGGCGAGCACGCTGTAGACGTCATCAAAGCGCGGCGACATGTTGAGGCGGGCATCAAAACTCAGGATCACCGAGAAGGCAATGGACTGAGAATTGCCTCCAACTATTTTGATCTTGCGATGATCATGGATTACTGGGGGCCTGAGCGGCTCAACCACCATACCGAAGCAACCTCCATGCTTTACGGCTCACTCGAGTGTGCGCGCATATTGCTCGAAGAGGGTTTGGACAATGCCATTGCGCGCCATGAACTCAACGGTCGTGCGCTGGCCGAGGGCCTGCTCGCCATGAACCTGCAGCTTTACGGCGATCAACAAAACCGCATGAACAATGTGGTCGGCGTGTACATACCCGTGCAGGTCAACGGCGCCCTAGTTCGCCACGACATGCTGCACGACTACGGCATTGAAATTGGCACTTCCTTTGGGCCGTTGGATGGCGTTATCTGGCGCATTGGCACCATGGGCTACAACGCGCGCCCCGATGCAGTGCTGAAAACCCTCGCCTGTTTAGAGCAGTGTTTGATCAGCTCGCAACACGGCATGCAACCTGGCGCGGCAGTCGCAGCAGCGAAGAAAACCTACGCAGCCGCGCAGACCTCCTAGCCGACGATGCGCAGCGCAAAAAACCAAGGCCAAGTTTGTGATGTCGTGGCGGTGGCAGCCACAAGGGTAATGCAGCGGTGCGATATCCTCGCGACGCTCTCTGCAAGCCCGAGCTTTATTGAGCGAACCTATCTCAGCCCAGCGCATGCCCAAGCCAACGACATGGTCCAAGGGTGGATGCGCGAAGCGAAGATGAGTACTTGGCAAGACGCTGTCGGCAACATCTGGGGTCGCTATGCCAGCAGTGACACCTCGGCCCCTACCCTCATCGTTGGCTCACATCTCGATAGTATTGTTAACGCGGGAAAATACGACGGCATTCTTGGCGTTCTGCTGGGCATCGAGCTGTGTGACCTGCTCGCTGCCAGTGGCACCGACCTGCCGTTCAACTTAGACGTCGTGGGTTTCTGTGATGAAGAAGGCGTTAGGTTTGGTGCAACCCTGCTTGGCAGCTTAGCGATCAGCGGTAAGTGGCAGGACAGCTGGGCTGAATTGACCGATACCGATGGCATTAGCCTCGCTCAAGCCATGCAAAATTTTGGTCTGTCGATCAGCCAAGCCAGCACTGCGGCGCTGGATCCGGCGTCGGTGCGGGGTTTTTTGGAAGTGCATATAGAACAAGGTCCGGTGCTTGAATCGCGTGACCTGCCAGTAGGGGTGGTGACTGACATCTCAGGCGCACGCCGATTTAGCCTAGTGGTCGAAGGTAAGGCAGGCCACGCCGGTACCGTGCCCATGTCTATGCGCAAGGATGCCCTGCTGGGAGCCAGTCAATGTATCGCCTTGGTCGAAGAGGCGACAAAGCGTTTCAATGTGCTCGCAACCGTTGGCGACATTTCTTGCACACCCGGGGCGGCCAACGTAATTCCCGGCAGTGTGCAGTTCTTGCTGGACATCAGAAGCGCGAAAGATCGTCTGCGTGACCGCGCGTTGGATTGGTTGATGGCGGCTATGCGCTCGCACTGCCGTAAGCGCGGATTGAACATCGACAGTATCGAGATCCACAGTGCGGACGCAGCCGCTTGTGATAGCCGTTGGCAGCGGCTTTTTGAGCATGCGATGCGTGATGCAGGCATCGAGGTCAATTCGCTCGCCAGCGGTGCGGGTCACGATGCCATGGCAATGACCGGTTTTACGCCGATGGGCATGCTTTTTGTGCGCTGCAAAGAGGGGATTAGCCATCACCCCGATGAGTCGATTACGACGAACGACGCAGCGGTTGCACTCGACGTGCTCACCCGAGCGGTCTGTGCAGATGCGGGTGTAGCAGCTCCTATTTAATGCGAATGCCCCGAGCTATTCGTCAACGCCCCTGATCACAATGAGCTTAGAGCTTGCGTTTGCCCGCCGCATATCGTGAATGGGCGTCACCTCCGGTGAGGTTACCCAAGCCAAGGCGTTTTCTTCTTTAGCAAAAGCGATGACAACCATTCGATCGGGCCGCCAGTCCGTGTCGGCGAACAGAATCTCGCCGGCCCTGATGACATAGGTGCCACCAAATTGCTCGACGGTTGGGGTGATTAGCGCGAGGTACTTGGCGTACTCATCGGGGTTGTGTACATCGTTATCCACGACAACGTAGGTTGTCATTTAGCCTCCTGAGTTAGGTTGGTTTCGGGCTTCGAGACATATTGATCACACTGGCGCAGCCTTTGTCGGCTTTGCCACTGCTTAGGAGTCTTTAGGCGATGGCGCCGCAATATGCTTGGAGAGAATGTCGTAGATGTCAGGTTTGTTCTCGCGAATCTCTTCGGGACTCAGTCCTTCGATGGAGTGAGGGTAAACGAGCCATTCGTCACTCTCGTGCAAAAAGTAGTCGGGTTCCTCATCGGTCTCGTTACGGGTCGGCTTGTAGTAAGGAACGGCGACGCGAATATCCGTGGGCATGTTGAGCTTCAGGCTCTCCGCCATCGCCTTCTTAATGGTATGAATCGTTCGGCCAGTGTCATAGACATCGTCCACGATCAGTACTCTGTCGTCGGCAGACAGACGTTTCACCAAATAACTCAGGCCAAAAATTCGAACATCCCGCGATTGTTTATCGATACCGCTGTATGAGCTGGTGCGGACTAAAATGTGATCCGTCGGAATGCCTTTGACGGCAAAGTACTCTTGCACGGGCAACCCGATGGGCGCGCCGCCTCGCCACAGAGCCATAATAAAAGACGGCCTGAAACCGCTTTGATACACTTTGTGGGCGAGGCGAAACGAATCATTAAGCAACTCATTGGCGTCAAGATAGTGCTTGTAAGTCATAAATCGTGGCTGCGACAGTAAGGACGTTTGGGACAGCGGGTTCGCAAACATAATACGACAAACCCATGACGATAATCGAATGAATGACACCGGCGATCAAAAAGTCTTTGTAGACGAGCGCTCTCACATACTCGACTCCTATCGATTAGGCGAAAAGATTTTTGCTGATGGCTTTGAGCCGACGTTTATCGTCGGGCTGTGGCGCGGTGGCAGCGCTGTTGCGCTAGTTGTGCAGGAATGCTTCGCCTACCTCGGCGTTCCCACCGAACACACCACCATACGAACCTCCTACAGTGGCCGAGAACAGTACGAGCAATCCATGCGCCGATTTGAAGGCATCCGTGTGCATGGCAAGAGCTATGCGCTGGAGGCTCTGAGCGCCGATGATCGGCTGTTGATTGTGGATGATGTCTTCCGCACCGGTCGCCATTCTCGCGCCGTTGTTGATCAATTGCGCGTCGGGCTGAGACGCAACATGCCAAAGGAAGTTCGTGTGGCGGCGCTGTGGAAACACACCCAGTCGGACGACTCGCAGCTGGATTATTTCCTCCACGAGACTGATCGTTGGGTGGTGCTGCCATACGAACTCAGCGGCTTGTCGCCCAATGAAATCCGCGCCAACAAACCCCAGTTGAGCCAGCTATTCCCTGACGGTTAAAAGAACGCTGGCTTCTTTTTTGCTCCTTACTCGCGCTCTTTCCAAGGCTCGCGGACACTGATCTTTTGTCACATACTCAAGACAAAGGAAGAAACTGCGAGCGGGAGGAAGCAGCAATGTACGACATCATTATTCGGGGTGGATCGCTGGTAGATGGCACCGGTGCTGAACCGGTATTGGGGGACCTGGCGATCAAGAACGGTCTGATCGCCGCGATGGGCCAGGTCGATGGCGAAGCAAGGGAAGTTATCGATGCCACGGGTCACACAGTGACGCCAGGTTTCATCGACACCCATACTCACCTAGATGCGCAAATTGGTTGGGACCCTGACATGACGCCGGTTAGCTGGCATGGGGTCACCACAGCGCTAATCGGCAACTGCGGTGTGACTTTTGCACCCTGCAAACCAGCAGATCGAGAGTTCCTCGCTTCAATGATGGAGACCGTTGAAGACATACCGCGCGAAGCCATCCTCTCCGGTCTGCCCTGGGACTGGGAACAATATGGCGAGTATTTGAATTCTATTTCGGAAAAACCGACGGCGATCAACATTGCCGGCCTGGTTGGCCACAGTGCGATCCGCTATTACGTCATGGGTGATCGCTCTTTTGAGGAACAAGCCAGCGCTGAAGAGAAGCAGCAGATGGCTGATATCGTGGCGAAGTCGCTGGAAGGCGGTGCCTTTGGTTTTTCCACAAACCGATTCGAACCGCATAAAGCGCCTGACGGGCGATCTATCCCCGGCACCTTTGCAGAGCCTGACGAACTGGCAGTCATCTCCAAAGCCGTTGCCGAGCGTAACGGCCTGATGCAATCCGTGGGCGCAAGTCCCGATGTTATGGAAGCCATTGCCAACGAAGGCAGTCGCCTCTTGTTCAGCTATGGCACCAAGGCGGAACCTGGTGCTGGTGCCAAGAGCGCGCAGTGGCTCGAGCAGTTCTCCGCTGGTCGCGAGGTAACCGCGCTCACCCATGTTCGCAGTTCAGGCCTGCTTTTGAGTCTGTCGACCAAATTCACCATACGTGGCGAAGCATGGAAGCAGCTGAACGAAGCCAATGTAGCAGAGAGCCTGCGGTTGATTGACGATGCGGACTTTGTCGCGCAACTGGTGGCAGAGGCGGAAGCCTCGGAAGCGAAGAAATTTGTTGGCGAGCTGTTTTATCTCGGCGCCGACGAGGTGCCTAACTACACTGAAAAGCGTAGTGTCAAAGAGATGGCCGACCAGGCAGGGGAGCATTGGGCCGAGACCCTGCTGCGTTTGTCTAAGGAGACCCAAGGCCGTGCGTTGTTTAACTGGCATATGTTTCAAAAAGACATGGGCGAGCTGAAAGATTTGCTCACCCAGTCCAGCCATATCTTCCCAGGTCTTGGCGACGCCGGTGCCCACGTATCACAAATCATGGATGCTGGTTGGTCGACCTTTATCTTGTCTTACTGGTACCGCGAAACCGGCACGTTCACCCTCGAACAAGCCGTCGAGAAGATGACCAGTGGTCCAGCCAAGGTGTTGGGGCTGACCGACCGAGGAGTGTTATCGGTGGGGATGAAGGCTGACGTTAACGTATTCGATGCGAACGAAGTCACGGAACTGCAGCCAACGTTGGTCCACGACTTCCCCAATGGTGCGCCACGCTTTATTCAAAAGTCACGTGGCTTCAAGGCGACCATTGTGAACGGAGCGGTCAGTGTTCGAGACGGTGAGCTGACGGGCACGCGAGCGGGTGAAGTGCTTCGTCACGGCCAAAGCTAGAACGCTGCTGCCAATCAAACTGCCGGCCGTGGGCCGGCAATCCACTATCGAAACTCGTAGCACTGAGTCAGTTGACCCAGTGCAGGTTCAGGCTGGTCGCAGATCACGCGCGGTCTGGATCGGGCCAATACAGGAGGGGATATGACGTTTAGCGGTGTGTTGATCGCGAATCGGGGAGAAATTGCCATACGTATCGCACGGGCAGCGCAAGATCTGGGGTTGCGCACGGTTGCCGTGTATTCCCAAGACGACGCCGCCAGCCTGCACACACAGGTAGCAGACGAGGCAGTTCAGTTGGAAGGGCTTGGTGCGCGGGCTTACCTCAACATCGAGGGCGTGATTGCAGCAGCTCAAGCCAGCGGCTGCGATGCCATTCATCCCGGCTACGGTTTCTTGTCTGAGCAGGCCGAATTTGCCACCGCCTGCGCGAATGCGGGCATTAAGTTCATTGGACCGACGGCAGAGCACCTGGGTTTGTTTGGCGACAAGGCCCGTGCGCGGGAAGCAGCCATTGCTGCAAATGTGCCGGTACTGCAGGGCATTGATCGCGCGGTGACCTTAGCAGAGGCTCAAGCATTCTTCGGCCAGCATCCCGGAGGCATCATCATCAAGGCGCTGGCAGGCGGCGGTGGTCGCGGCACTCGTGCGGTCACTAACGCGGCTGACCTGGCGGAAATTTTTGCGCGCTGTCAGTCCGAGGCGAAGGCGGCATTTGGTATTGAAGACGTCTACGTCGAGGTCTTTTTGCCCAAGGCCAAGCATATCGAAGTGCAAATCATCGGCGATGAGCATGGCAGCATCACGCACCTTGGCGAGCGTGAGTGTTCTGCCCAGCGGCGCAATCAAAAAGTGGTGGAGATAGCTCCTGCGCCAGCGCTGGATGAAGAGCTGCGGCAGCGCATGATTGAGGCGGCAGTGCGTTTCGCGCAGGCGCAGAACTATCAAAGCTTGGGCACCTTCGAGTTTCTCCTCGACACCTCAGGCAGCGGTTCTGAGTTTGTGTTCATCGAGGCCAACGCGCGGCTGCAAGTGGAGCATACGGTTACCGAAGAAGTCACCGGCGTTGATCTGGTGCAAAGCCAGATTCGTGTGGCCGGCGGTGAATCCCTGTCGGACCTCGACTTGGCAGATCCGGCAACGCCACGCGGCTTTGCCATTCAAGCCCGGGTGAATTTAGAAACCCTCGGTGCTGATGGTTCGGTGCTGCCCTCTGCAGGCACGCTAACCGCCTACGAACCCCCCAGCGGCCCCGGCGTGCGGGTCGATGGCTTTGGTTATAACGGTTATCAAACTTCTACGGCCTTTGATTCGCTGCTGGCCAAGGTCATCGTTTCGACCAAGGCCGACAACTTTGCCGCGGCCTGTGCCAAGGCGGGCAGGGCACTAACTGAATTTCGTATCGAAGGCCTCAGTGCCAATACGGATTTTCTGCAGAACATCTTGAGTCATACCGACTTTGTCGAGGCGTCGATTCATACCCGCTGGGTAGATGAAAACATGCAGACTCTCGCGTCCCCTTCGGGTCAGCGTAATCGCTATGTGAGCGCGCAGCAGGGGGAGCCTGGCGACGGCTTTGCTGGCGCTCGCGTAGACACTTCAGACCCGCTGGCTTTGTTCGCTCACGATGCCGAAATGAAGAACCGTCGGAGCGAAGTGGTGCAGGAAGCTGCCGTAATTACCGGCCCTGACGGATCTGTGGGTGTTAGCTCACCGATTCAAGGCACCATTGTGTCGATTGACGCAGCTGTGGGCGACGAAGTGCGGGCCGGTCAACAGCTAGCGGTGGTCGAGGCCATGAAGATGGAACATGTGATCGCCGCTGACTTCGACGGCATCGTGCGCCAAGTCACCATGGCAGAAGGCGACGTGGTTCGTGAAAGCTTTCCCATCGTTTTTGTGGAAGAAGCCCAGGTCAGTGGCGGTGCGCAAATCACCGATGAGGCCGTGGACCTTGATCATATTCGCGCAGACCTGCAAGAAAACTATGACCGGCATGCATATACCCTAGACGAGAATCGTCAAGAAGCAGTGGCAAAGCGACACGCCCGAGGCGGCCGCATGCCGCGCGAGAACATCGCCGAGTTGATGGACGATGGCTCATTCAAAGAATACTGGCCCTTGGTCGTGGCGCGTCAGCACAAACGACACGATATGGATTCGCTGCGCGAGCGCACGCCGGGGGATGGCGTGGTGGCCGGTACCGGCACCGTGAATGCAGATCTGTTCGGTGACGAAGCCGCGCGAGCCATGGTGGTGCACTACGACTACACGGTGCTCGCGGGCACACAGGGGGCGCGCAATCACTACAAGCAAGACCGCATGTTTGAGCTGGCCCTGCGCTGGCGCATTCCGCTGATTTTATTTGGCGAGGGCGGCGGTGGTCGTCCCGGCGATGACAGCACCGGCCCTGCGGTCGCCTTCGACACCCCCACCTTTACGACCTTTTCTAAGCTTTCTGGCGCCGTGCCCTTGGTCGGTGTGAATCATGGGCGGTGTTTCGCGGGCAATACGGCGTTGCTCGCCTGCTGCGATGTGATCATCGCAACCAAGGATTCCACCATCGCCATGGGCGGGCCGGCCATGATCGAGGGTGGCGGTCTGGGCATTTACACGCCGGAGGAAGTTGGTCCCATGTCCTTTCAGGTGCCCAACGGGGTTGTGGATATTCTGGTCGAGGATGAAGCCGAGGCGGTTCACGTAGCGAAAAAGTATCTCAGCTATTTCCAAGGCAGCCGACAAGATTGGCAGGCGCCGGATCAACGCAAGCTGCGGCATATCGTGCCGGAGAATCGACTGCGTTTGTACGACATGCGCGAGATCATCGATACCGTAGCCGACAAAGATTCGGTGCTAGAGATTCGCAAAGAATTTGGCATTGGCGTGATCACCTGCTTTATTCGGGTAGAAGGCAAACCCATGGGCGTCATCGCCAACAACCCGCACCATTTGGCTGGCGCCATCGATTCCGACGGCGCAGACAAAGGCGCGCGTTTCATTCAGCTTTGCGATGCTTTTGATATTCCCATCCTCAGCCTAATGGACTGCCCGGGCATGATGGTGGGGCCAGATGTCGAAGCAACAGCCCTGGTCCGCCACTGCGTACGCATGTTCAACGCCGGCGCAAACCTTACAACGCCAATGTTCGGTGTGATCGTGCGTAAAGCCTATGGCTTGGGTGTACAGGCCATGTGCGGGGCAAGCGCCTTGGCTGGCTTTTTCACAGTCGCATGGCCAACCGCCGAGTTCGCTGGCATGAACATCGAAGGTTCGGTAAAACTTGGCTATCGCAACGAACTGATGGCCATTGAAGATCCCCAAGAACGCGCAGATGAATTTCAGCGTCGGGTGGATCGGGCCTACGAATCGGCCAAGGCCGTGAACGCAGCTGCTGGTGGTGGCCTAGATGATGTGATCGATCCCGTGGAGACGCGGTCTTGGGTAGCAGAAAGCCTGAAGCGCCTGCCACCCGTGCCAGCGCGCACGGAGAAAAAATACCCGTTCGTCGACACTTGGTAAGCAAATCCGGAGGCGCTACCCATGAACTACTTTGACTACTCAGAGTTCGAAATTGAGATTCGCGAAGATCTGCCTGCAACCTATGCCGCTTACTGGACGCAGTTAGCAAAACCCGGCAACTGGTGGACTGGCGCCCAGCGGGTCGCCATTGCCGAAGAAACCCGCAACGCGCTGACCTGCGCATTTTGCGCTGAGCGTAAGCAAGCTCTGACGCCCTACGGTATAGCGGGTGAGCACGACCATGCTGGCGTGTTGCCCGAGCGAGTGGTCGATGCGGTGCACCGAATCATTACCGACCAAAATCGCATTACCCAAGCCTTGGTGGACGACAACGCTGCGAACGGACTCAGCAAGGCGGCCTACGTAGAGCTTGTCGGCATTGCGGTGACGGTATTTAGTATTGACGAATTTCATCGCGCCATGGGCCTGCCGGTGGAAACGTTGCCGGAACCTGTGGCGGGAGAGCCGTCGCGCTATATGCCTCCTACCTTGGTGAGCGATATGGGGTTCGTGCCGACAATTCCCGCCGAGGGAGCGACAGCAAACGAGGCGGATCTATGGCAGCCGGGCTTTGCGCATAACGTGGTGCGGGCCCTGTCCTTGGTGCCAGACGCAGTACGCGATTGGCACAAAGTCGCCGGAGCACAATATCTGTCGTTGCCTGGTATGCAGAACATGGTGCAGGACGAAAACCGCTCGATTAATCGCATGCAAATGGAGCTAATCGCCGGTCGCGTGTCCTCGGTTAACGAGTGTTTTTACTGAACCAGCGCGCACGCAACGATGCTCCGTGTGAGCGCGATGACCACCGAAACAGACGTCGACTTGCAGGGCGTCAATGGCGATGCAGCTAGCGCTGCCAAGGGTATTGAGTATGGCGCTGAACTGATGAGCTTCGCGGAAAGTTTGGCTCAACGAGATGACCAAGCGCTTGCAAGCGCTCGTATGACTCTGCAGCGAGTCGCCGGTGATAGGGTGATGGTTGATGCCGCCGGTGTCGCCGCGAATTTTCAGCGCATGGTGAGAATTGCTGATTCCATCGGCATTCCTTTCGACAACATGCAAAGCGACTTTGTGAATAGCATTCAAGCGGAGCTGGGTCTGACGCGCTTTGCCAGCGCCGAGCATTCGCTCGTAGACGGTTAGTCAGGCAATAGACTAGCCCAAGCCTGTTACCGCATATCTTGTGTCTGGTGCTTTGAGTCGGAGTTTGCTGCGCGGCGTTGCTGCCTGATAGCGGATTTTTTTGACAGAGCGAGTCAAAAGATTGGAATAAGTGCTTCGGCTAGATGAACAAATACCATATGAAAGCTGCCAAAAAGCCAGCGACGAGAGCTAAGACCTCCATGGTGTAACTTTTTACTCGCATAACCGTCGCTGCGGAAAAGGCGGCGATACCCCATATCATCGAAGTGTAGGTGTAAATTTTTAACTGGCTGTCGAGCTCAACGATACGGCCAAACCAAAGTGTCCGCCCAACTTCATAATCACTGACTATCAATGCCATAAGGATAGCAAGCGGCGTTGCGGCTAATCCCATTACCACCTTCATGTCGCCGTCTACCCATCGAATGAACTTGTCCAGTAGGGTTTCTTTCATCTTTAACCGCTCAGAGGCGAAACGAACTTAACTCGTTGTCGTCGAGGTTGCGCAACCAGACGCTATTTATTGCACAAAGTGGTGGATAAAAGCTGCCAAGGTGGTGATTGATTGCGTTGAAAGGGAAATACTTTGACATGCTTCACGACTTTAGGAATCTGTTAGTTCGCTAAGGCTCCGCATCAACGCATTTTGTGCTCTGCTTTCTCCGCCAATACGGCATCAAATCATATGAGGGGAAATCTATGAGTACGGATCGAATACTGACGGCTATTGGAGTATTGCTGGCCATTGTTGCCGCCTTTGTGGCGCTGGAGTGGTGGGCTCTGATACTGGTGTTGCTGGGATTGTTGAGCGGGTTTTTGTCACCGCTCACGGATATGGCAGCAAGAACAGGTTATACCGTTGCAGCGCTCGCTCTGCCGACCATCGCTGACGCGCTAGATGCCATTCCAATGGCAGGGTCATACTTGAACGCAATTATCGATAACTTTGCCGTCGTTATTGCCGGTATCGTCATCGCCAACTTCCTGTTGGTCATTGTCTCGCGGCTAATGGAGAGCGACGCCGCGTAACTCGCAGAACGTCACCGCCGCTGGATCAGGTCTGATCCAGCGGCTTTCTATATCGCTCTAACCTATGCCTGCAGCCAGCACATCGGGTACTTCGATGTACTTGGCGCGCAGATACTCACCCAGTGATTTCGCTTGTTTATCGATGCGATGGTTCGACGCCGCCCCTGTGCCAAGCACGCCCTTGATGTAGAAATTCATCGCTCTAAGGTTGGGCATGTCGTAACGCTCTACGTCGTATTGACCAAAGTCCGGTACTAAGCGCTTGAACTCCTCTACGGTGAGATACTCGTACAAGAAACTGTAGGCCTCGTCGGTTTTTGCCCACACGCCGCAGTTGGCGTTGCCACCCTTATCGCCGGAGCGGGTGCCGAACAGGCGCCCAAATGGGATGCGCACAGCTGGGCCTGTCGGTGCAGGCGCGATGATGGCCGGTGTTTCTTGGTAATAGATCTCTTCCAAATCCAAACGCTGGGTGGGCAGCACCTCGGTCGTGGTACCACCAAGGTGCACGCGCTCAGTTAAACGTTGGCTGCTGATCAGCGCTGGCCAGTGAATGATGGCCGGGCCGCCGTTAAAGCCCGCCGCGCCGCGCCCGGTGTTGCCGGGAATACCCGCCAAGGCTAATTCGGTGGTTTTGGCCGCGAAGATGCGGCCGAACTTGCTCGGGTCCTGTGCGGTGACGGTCACGCGCAGTGCCGCATGGGCAACCTCGTTGCTGTCCGGGTCCTCATGGTCACTGCGGATCAGCTGTACGTCGACATCGTCGAATTGCTCGCGTCCGCCGATGTTGTGAAAAACTGCGTCCAAATACAGCTCGGCCTTCTTCTCAATATCCAGCCCAGTCAGCAGCACTTCCATCGACTGCTTATAAGGCCCTTGCGTGTTGAAACACACCTTATGCGTGGGTGGCGGGCTGCTGCCCCGGCAGCCGCTCACATACACGCGGTCGTCGCCCACTTGCTCAATCTGCATGGTATCGAAATGCGCGATGACGTCTGGGTTGTAGTAGGCCGGGGTAGAAATCTCGTATAGCAACTGTGCTTTGACCGTACCTTCGGAAATGAGGCCGCCGGTGCCCGGGTGTTTGGTCACCGTAAAGCTGCCGTTAGCCTCTATTTCGGCAATCGGATAGCCAACGTCGCGAAAGCTCGGTACTTCCTCAAAGAATGCGTAGTTGCCGCCACAGCACTGGGCGCCACATTCGATGATATGGCCCGCCGCCAGTGCGCCGGCAAGGGCGTCATAGTCGTTGCGCTGCCAATTGAACTTCCACGCCGCCGGGCCAATCACCACGGCAGCGTCGGTAACGCGCGGGCAAATGACGATGTCAGCACCTTGATCCAGCGCCTCCTTGATGCCCCAGCCGCCCAAGTAGGCGTTCGCGGTAAGCGCCTTTTGATCGGTGTCTTTGAGGTCCTGCTGGGTATCGAGATTGGTGAACGATTCGCCGTCGCCTTGGAGCTGTTCGAGATTAGGCAGCAAGTCATCGCCATCGATGTAAGCAACCTTCAGTTGCACACCCAGCTCTGCCAGAATTTTTTCCACCTCCGCTGCCATGCTCTTGGGGTTCAGCCCTCCAGCATTGGTCACGATCTTGATGTTCTTTTCACTGCACAGCGCCGCTACATCTTTGACCTGCTTCAAAAACGTACCGACATAGCCAGTATCTTCTCCCCGCGTCTGCTGCTGGTTGTACAAAATCGACATGGTCAGCTCGGCAAGATAGTCACCGGTCAGTACGTCGATGGGGCCGCCTTCGACCATTTCTCGTGCAGCATCTAAGCGGTCACCGTAGAAACCGCTGCAGTTACCAATGCGTATCACATCGCTCATGTTGTCTCCCTCTCGACGCGCTGGCGTCGCCCTGATCTGTGGTTATTCTTTTATCCAATTGGGTTTGCGCTTCTCACGAAACGACGCCATGCCTTCTGCGCCCTCGTCAGAACGAAACATGCGCGCACTCCACTCGGCGGTTTCTTTGAACCCTGCCTCGATAGACAGTTGCGGCACCCGACGCGCCAGCTTTTTGCACTCTTGAACCGCAATAGGGCCGCCTAGGTTGATCATGGCAATTTGCTCTTCAACGCTACTGATCAGTTGGTCTTCTGGCACGGTGATGTGCGCAAGCCCCATGTCTACAGCCTGCTGGCCATCGAAACGCTCGCCGGTTAAGAACAACTTCATGCCGTGGTGTACGCCCAGCTTCGGCAGACAGACCACGGAAATGATCGCTGGTATGACGCCAATGCGTACCTCGCTGAAACTGAATTGCACATCAGTGCGCGTTACCACGATGTCGGATGCGCCGACCAACCCCAGCCCGCCGGCGAAGGCCGCACCGTTAATGGCTGCGATAACCGGTTTAGGACTGTCCATGATGGCGGTGAGTACATCTGCATAGGGCACGGCGCGGCCGACGCCCTCTGAGAGTTGGCCGGGTGGGCTCTTCAGGTCGGCGCCAGCGCAGAACGCTGGACCGTTGCCAGTAATCACGATAGAGCGCACTTCATCGTTGGCGTTGGATGCCATCAAGTGATCGTAAAGCTCGGTGACCAATATCGCCGAGAGTGCGTTACGGTTATCCGGTCGGTTCAGCGTTATCCAAGCCGCACCGTTGCGAATCTCATACAGGGTTGCTTCGGTTGCACTCATGGTTATTCCTCTTCCGCCAATGTGACCAGCAGTTGGGCGTTGTCGACCTGATCGCCCACCCCCACATGCACTTGTTCAACGGTGCCGTCTCGCGGGGCAACAATGCGATGCTCCATTTTCATGGCCTCCAAAATCACCAATAAATCGCCTTTTGCCACCGTATCCCCGGCAGCAACTTCTGTGGTGAGCACCGCGCCGGGCATGGGCGCAGTCAAACCGCCGCTGGCGTCGACGCCTCTAGGATCTGGGTAACGCGGTGACTCAATCAGCACCAAATCGCCGTTATCGCCGTGCACCAGCCACTGCATCCCATTGCGCTGAATGTCGAACTGCAGTCGCTGGCCGTCTAACGCCAGATCAATGCGGCCTTCGCCGGATTGGTGCATGGCCACGCTGTGGGTCTCGTCATTGCAGATCACCTTGAAGGTGCCATCGCGCAAACTCTGGTAAGCAACCGTTAGCTCGATGTCGGCCACGGTGTAGGTCGCCGATTGCAGGGGCATGGTGGAGTTGCGCCAGCCGCTTGGCATGGTGGTCAGCACCTTGGCGGCAAGCCTGCGCTGGGCCTGACTTTCCATGGCCACGGCGATGGCCGCTTGCAGGTGTTCAAGGTCAGATACCTCGCGCTGCAACGGCGGCTTTACTCGCTCGATAAAGTCTGTGGTGGTGTCACCGGCTAGGTACTGCGGCGTGCGCAACGTGGTAACGAGGAAATCACGATTGGTGTTGAGGCCCGCAATGGCGGTGGTTTCGAGTACCCGTGCCAGACGTCCCGCGGCCTCGCGGCGGGTCGGCGCGTGCACGATAACCTTGGCGATCATGGGGTCAAACTGCGTGCTGATCTCGCTGCCGGCTTCTACGCCGGAGTCGAAGCGCGCCCCGCCTGCGGTAGCTGGCTTCCAGACCAAGACCGGACCCGGTGATGGCAAGAACCCCTTGGCCGGATTTTCTGCGTACAGGCGCGCCTCTATGGCATGACCGTTGATCGAAATCTCGTCTTGGGTAAAAGACAGCGTTTCGCCCTCGGCGACGCGAATTTGCTCGCGCACCAAATCTTTGCCGATGATCTCTTCGGTGACCGGATGCTCCACCTGTAGGCGGGCATTCACCTCGAGGAAGTAGAAGTCGTCGTTGTCGCCCAGCAAGAACTCCACGGTGCCCGCAGAGGCGTAGCCAAGTTTTCGTGCCGCAGCGATAGCCGCATTGCCCATGCGCGATCGCAGGGCATCGTCCACAGCCGGCGAGGGGGCTTCTTCGATAATCTTCTGATGTCGGCGCTGAATCGAGCATTCACGTTCGTAGCAGTGCACGAGATTGCCGTGGCTATCGCCGAGAATTTGAATCTCGATATGTCTAGAGGTGGCCAGCCATTTTTCAAGGAACACCGTGTCATCGCCAAAAGAGCTACCGGCTTCGCGCTTGGCGCCCTCAACCGCCGCCATCAGCTCGGCTTCGCTTGCAACCACACGCATGCCGCGACCACCGCCACCGGCGGAGGCTTTGACCAAGACCGGATAACCAATCTGCGCAGCCGCCGCGACGATATCGGTATCGGCAGTAATTTCGATGCCCGGCAGGGTGGGTACACCCGCTTCGTCCATGAGCCTTTTGGCAGACAGCTTGTCGCCCATTAAGCCAATGACTTCCGGCGACGGGCCAAGCCACTTTACGCCCGCATCAATAACGGCTTGGGCGAAGGCCTGGTTTTCGGACAAAAAGCCGTAACCCGGGTGGATGGCATCAGCGCCACTGCGTTTTGCCGCGTCTAATACCTTGGTTACGTCCAGATAGGTCTCGCCGGTGCTTTTGCCGTTAAGCGCAATGGCGGTGTCGGCTTCGAGTACGAAGGGTGCATTGACGTCACCGTCGGCATAAATCGCCACGGTGCTGATACCCATGGCTTGGGCGGTACGATTAATGCGTCGTGCGATCTCGCCGCGGTTGGCGACAAGCAGACGGCTGATGGGGGTAATTACATGCGCCATGTGCCGTACTCCTTGGTGCCTTTGACCGTATTGTTGTGGCAAGCCGACAGTGACATGGCAACAACGTTGCGGGTGTCGCGTGGGTCGATCATGCCGTCATCGGAAACTCGTGAGGTGGCGTATAAACCCTTGGAGCGCTCCTCTGCCCAATGCTCTGCAAAGGCTGCACGCTTAGCGTCGGCCTCCTCGTCAAATTCAATACCGCGCCGTGCAGCGGCGCCCTTGCCGACAATGGTCATGACACCGGCCATTACGGCAGGGCCCATGACGGCGATTTTCGAATGCGGCCAGATGTAGGTGAACTTGGTGCCGAAGGCTCGACCGCTCATGCCGTAGTTACCCGCGCCATAGGAAGCGCCAACGATCACGGTAATGTGCGGTACGGTAGAGTTCGCTACCGCGTTAACCATCTTTGAACCGTTCTTGGTAATACCGCCTTGTTCAAAGTCGGTGCCGACAATGAAGCCGGTAATGTTGTGCAAAAACAGCAGTGGCACGTCGATTTGGTTGCACAGCTGAATGAACTGCGCGGCTTTTTCGGCCGATTCTGAAAACAGCGCACCGTTATTGCCGAGAATACCCACCGGATAACCGTGCACTGATGCCCAGCCACACACGACCGATGGACCATAAAGGGGTTTGAATTCTTCAAAGGCAGAGCCGTCCACCACGCGCATGATCACTTCGCGAATATCCAGTGGACTTTTCAGATCCTTGGAGACCATGCCCAGCAACTCTTCTTCGTTGTGCACCGGCTCGTCAAACGTGCTCTTGGGCTCGGGGCCAAGCTTGCGCCAATTCAGGTGCGAAACGACTTCACGGCAAATGCGAATGCCGTCCATTTCGTCTTGGGCGAGATAGTCGCCAAGTCCGGATGTTTGGGTGTGCATGTCCGCGCCGCCAAGACTCTCGGCGTCGGCATCTTCACCCGTGGCCATTTTCACCAAGGGCGGGCCACCTAGAGACACCATGGCCTGGTTCTTCACCATAATGTTGTAGTCGCTCATGCCCGGTTGATAGGCGCCACCAGCCGTGGCAGCGCCAAAGATCACCGACACCGTGGGTATACGCATTTTTGACAGCTCGGAGATCTCGTAAAAGAGCCGCCCAGATTCGGCAAAGTGATCAACTTCTCGCTGCAGGGCGGCTTCCGCCTCGGCGTTGGGGTCGCCTTGGCTGTCGCCGCTGGCACCGCGTAAATCTGCGCCAGCGCTTTCAACAAACTGCACGTAGGGCATGCGATTTTCGCGAGCGATTTCTAGGCCGCGCATCAACTTCTTCGAGTTAAAGGGGTTAAAGGCGCCTGCGCGTACAGATGGGTCATGGCCCAAGATCACGCACTCCACGCCTTCAATGACGCCGATGCCGACGACGAAGCCAGAGCCGATGTCGTAGGAAGAGCGCCACGCCGCCAGCGGGCTGATCTCAAGAAACGGTGAATCCTGATCAAGCACATGGGAGATGCGCTCGCGAATGGGCATTTTGCCGCGCTTGCGAATCCGCGCAACGGCTTCTTCGCCACCGCCCTGGGCAGCCTCGTCATACAGCTGCTGCAGCTGCGCCAAGGTCTCCATCATGTCGGACTTATTGGTTTGGAATACCTCAGACCGGGTATCCAGTTTTGAATCCAAAACAGGCATATCTGCTTCCCCCTCTTACTGCCTTGCGGCAACAAACACCCCACTGAGGAACAAAGCTAGCAGAATAAAAAGCCAGCCATAAGGTTTTTTTGTGGGTGCGTTTGCATCACAGCGAAGAGAAGGTCTAAGCGATTTGCTCATTTGCGTGCGCGCGACTGTCAGTCAAATGTGACGCGCTGGATCCATGTTTTTGTAGAGAAATCGAAAAATCAAAATGCCATCTTGCTCGGGACGGTAGTAGATCGAGTGTGCAATACACTCCGCCCGACGCAGGCCCGGACGAATGTGGTCATAGTCCGCACCGAAGCTAGGGTTGTCAGTAATCACGCTAACCTTGTCCTGCAAAGTAAGTTGATAGCGCTCTGCTTGATCCGTCCCGTATTTCGTCAGTCCATCGAGATATATGTTGATCAAATCCCGTTCCGCGTCCCTGGTTAGGACGTAGTTAGTCACGAAGTAAGCCTTTATCGCGGGCTTCCGCTCGCGCTGCTTCAAGGATCTCTGGCATGGATCGTGAACTGACGCCACTGGCTTCTGCCTGATCCACCAAATGTTGCAGCGCTTGAACTGCAGCCTCGCGGCGTTCTTGATCTCTCCTGACGAGATCGCGGAAGTACTCGCTTACGTTGCCGTAACGCCCGGTGTTGATTTGGGCTTCAACCCACTCGTTCATCTGGTCCGGCATTGAAATGGTCAGTCGGCTCATCAAACGCCCCTTGGCAAAAATTCTTATCTAATCATACTTATTCTTATAGTGGACGTGAATGCTTGACGCAGGAAGCGCGGGCAAATTAAAAGCCAGCCATAAGGTTTTTTTGTGGTAGCTTTTTGCCCACACAGAGGGGGATATCGTGGCCGTTGAGCAAGGATTGCAGCAACTCAAAAGCGCTCGCGCTCGCGACAGCATGTGCAAGGCGACGATTCACCTGCTCGCCAACGTAGGCTATGCCGAGACGACGATTGCAGGCGTGGCTCAAGATGCGGGTTTTTCCAAGGGCGCGGTGCAGTATCACTTTCCGACCAAGGAAGAGCTGATTGCTGCGACCGTAGAGCATTTGCTGATGCGCACGGTACCCAGCGCCAGCCAGTCTTATGAGAGCGTAGACAGTGCCCTGCTGAACGCATGGCAGCGGCTGATCAATACATCGGCCTATCGCGCCTTGCTGGAAGTGCTCAATGCAGCTCGTATCGATCGCAAGCTGCGCTTGCGCATATCTGCTGAGCTGGTCGCTTGGGGCAAAAATTTAGACCAACAGTCGTTGGCGATATATCAAAGCGCCAACGAGCATTTGTCGGCGCAAGCACAAGATGCCGAAGTGGTCATGCTGCTCAATATGACCCGCAGTTTTATGCGCGGGCTGCTGACGCAAGAACAGTATGGCGTTTCACCCGAAGAGACGCTGGCCTATGTGGGTAAGTGGATTGAGCTGATTGCGCCACTGCTCAAGCTGCGCAATACCGCGAGCGGTGATGACGAGAAAAACCGCAACAAGAACAACATTAATGGGGACGAAAGATGAGTGTGACACAGGCGGAAATCGCTGAGTTTGAGGAGCAAGCCGACCGTTGGTTCGCTGAGCACAAACCGGGTAATCCGGGCTTCATATTGCCCGAAACCTTTATGGAGGTGGGCACCGATCAGCAGTTTGAGTTCCTGCGCGATTGGCAGCAAAAGGTCTACGAAAATGGCTATGTGGGCATGTCGTGGCCCAAGGAGTATGGCGGTCTGGGCATGGACCAGGTGTTTCAGGACATCGCCACCAAGGCCATGGCCAAACATCGGGTGCCGTTTTTGCCCAATACCATTGGTTTGAATTGGGCAGGGCCACTCATTCTTGCCATGGGCAGTGAAGAAGAGAAACGTCAGTACATTAAGGGCATTCTCAGTGCCGAAGATATTTGGTGTCAGGGTTTTTCAGAGCCTGATCACGGTTCGGACTTGGGCAGTGCGCAGTGCAAGGCCGTGAAAGACGGTGATGAGTATGTGATTAACGGCTCTAAAATCTGGACCAGCCTCGGTTCATACGCCAAGTACATGATCTTGATCGCACGCACCTCGACCGATGGCCCAAACAAGTACGCGGGCCTGAGTTTCTTCTTGGCGCCCATGCAGGCCGCAGGCATCGAGCCACGCCCGATCAAAAAGCTCACCGGTGAATACGGGTTTTGCCAAACGTTTTTTCACGACGCCAGGATTCCGGCTTCTTGCATGATCGGCAAAGAAGGCGAGGGTTGGAAGGTCGCCATGGCGACGTTGATGTTTGAGCGCGGTGCAGTAGGTGGTCAGGCCGGTGGACTGTCCATGATGGATCTGAGCATCGACGACATCGTCGAACTGGCACGCCGCGCCAAGCGCAACGGCAAACCGGCGATTGAAGACCCCCATGTACGCGAGCAGTTGGTAGACCTGATCACCGAAGCCCGCGGCAACAGCTACATGTCTGCACGCACCAAGGTGCCAGCGCTGGCCACCGACTGGCCGGATGCGGTGAGCATGTCAGGCAAGCTGCGCGCAACCGAACTCAAGCGACGCATGTGCCAGTTTGCGATCTCATTGCAGGGCGCCAATGGCGCACGCTATGTCAGCTCAGAAGCCGTGGATGGCGGCCTGTGGCAACGCTCTTATTTGAATGCCTTCTCTGGAACCATTGGTGGTGGCACCAGCCAGATTCAGCACAACATTATTGGCGAGCGCGTACTCGGTCTGCCGAAAAGCTAGGCCTCGGCAAGCGGATAAAGGAATCACCTTTTCATGGCAACGATAGAGTTTTCAGAAGAACAAACCATGCTCATGGAGACGGCAGTCGACTTCTGCCGCAAACACTCACCATTGGACCGAGTGCGCGCGCAAATTGAGCAAAGCGACGGTATCAGTGCTGAGGTTTGGCAAGAAATGGTCGACCTTGGTTGGTTGGGAATTACGGTGCCCGAACCATACGGCGGCCTTGGTCTGTCGCTTGCCGACACCGTGCCCATCGCCGAAAGCATGGGCAGGCACTTGATGGGTTCACCCTTTGTCGCCACCACGCTGGCCACGCAGGCGCTGATCCAAAACGCCAGCGAAACGCAAAAAGAGCATTGGCTACCGCAGATTGCCGAGGGCAGTGCCGCCTCCCTGGCGCTCACGGAAGAAGACGGTAACTGGAATCTGACCGAAGTAGGCAGCCATGCCCAAGTGCAGGGCGATAAACTGCTGCTCACCGCGAAGAAATGCTTCGTGCTGGATGCGCCACAAGCAGCAGTCATAGTCGTGTCGGCTCAGGTAGATGGCGCCGCCAGATTGGTCGCGGTGACAGCCGATCAATTGCCAGAGGGCGCGTTGGTGCGGGAAACCGTCATAGATGAAACGCGACGTAGTTATACGCTCGAGGTCGATGCGTTGGCACTGCCAGCCGATCAGTTACTGCCCGGCGCAGACTTCGCCAGCATCGAACATGCCGCACTGTTGTTGCTGAGTGCAGAAATGTCCGGCGGCCTAGCCGGTGTTCTGCATGTGATTATCGATTATCTCACGACGCGCAAGCAGTTCGACCAGTACATAGGCAGCTACCAATCTCTTAAGCATCCAACGGTGCAGATCTTGTTGTCGATGGAGGCGTGCCGCTCACATGTCTACCGTGCCGCAACGCTGATCGCTCAGTCAGACAACGACGCCATCGAGGAAGCGGTTCGAATGGCCAAGGCCCAAGGCAGCGAAGCCTTCGCCTTTGCTGGTGACCGCGCCGTACAGTTTCATGGTGGCTTTGGCTTCACCTATGAGTGCGACGCGCAGCTGTTTTTGCGGCGCGCGCTTTGGTGTCAGTACCAGTTTGGAGATGCGGCCTACCACCGAAATTTATTAGCACCACTGCTGTTGGATTAGCTTTGGTGGCATCTATGACGAATGCTTACACAGGACAGGAAAAATGACCGCAACAAAAAAGATGAAGCTATACCACTGCGCAGACGCACGCTCCTTGCGTCCACTCTGGGCC
>ERZ802830.325-NODE-325-length-47280-cov-7.13213_pt1 | contig 47280 bp, 38 predicted proteins | sample MGYA00345654_ERZ802830 | MGnify/ENA primary metagenome ERZ802830 (study PRJEB30503, sample SAMEA104212375) | marine metagenome | biome: Westerlies Biome; feature: [SRF] surface water layer (ENVO:00010504) within the epipelagic zone...; material: water...
CTCCGAGCCCTGATTTTTTCTCATAGGGCCAGTCGCTCTTGGAGACAAAGGGGGTGATGGTGCAGTTTATGATGTAGGCGCCTTCAATCGCATATTTGGGTACGTCGAGCCATCCGCCTGCAAAGTCAACTCGTACAGGCACCGTGAGCGGGGCTCTGATTTGCTTGATGATGGAGGTGGTGCTGATGGGGTCGAAGGTGGGTTCTGTTTTGGGAAGAACGACGTAGGCAGCTCCAATGGATTCGCAGAGTTCGCGTTTGATGTCGGCATATTGATCGTCTTCGGTAACGGCGAGGATGTCGGGTTTTGTGCGAAGAAAATTGCTTTTAAAGTTAAGGCCGAGATCGGGGTCATCCCCAATGCAGACTTCATCGATAATTTCCATCGCTTCCAGCAGGGCTTGTTTGTGTTCGTCGGGGAGGCTGCTGGCGCGTTGCTTGTGGTTGAGGAGGACGTTGGCAGAGGCAAAGTTGACGGTTAAGTGAGTTCCGAGGGCTTTGGCTTCTTTAAAAAATTGGAGATGACCGGCATGCAGTACATCATAGCAGCCGGAGACGAAAACGTGGGTTATTTGATTCATGTTTATAGCTTTCATGGATAGGTGCTTTCGATCAAGCGTAGAAAGGGATGTTTTTTGAGGGTCGCTTCTTTGAGCTTGTCAGCGAGTTGGGTAATGGGCATTTTGTGCCGTATGAATTTATCAGAGATAACGATCTTGATCGGCGGGTTTGCGATTGCAATGGCAGTCGTTGGTTTGTTGCGAGCGGATCTATTGCGAGGCGTGATTCGAAGTTTCCCGCGAAGTCGCAATGCAGGGTGGGTGTTGGCGGGGTTGTGTTGCCTGTTGGGTGCCCATGAAGCGTTGCTCATGAATATGGGCGGGTTGAATGGATATAAACATTTCATCTATGTTTTAGCACCATTGGTGTTTATTGGTAGTGTGACGTGTTTGAAGGAGTTATTGGCGGCGCGGGCGTTGGGTGGGCTGCTTTGTTTGATAGCGGTTCCCATAACGCGGATAGCGGTTTTTTCAGATCGCCCTTATTTTCAGGTTATTTCTGCGGTGGCATATAGTTGGGTCGTTGTGGGTATTATTTGGCTGATGGCACCGTGGCGGTTTCGTCAAATGCACCGGGGGCTTTTAGAGCATGAAGGATTGTATCGTTTTGCGTTAGGTTTTAAGGCGCTTGTGGGCGCGGGTTTTATTGCGCTTGGTTTATTGGTTTATTGATCTCCACGAAGTAATTTTTCGGCTTCGATCGCTCGGCTACATTTTTTAATCTGATCGTTGTAGGTTTGAATCATCGTTTCGGTCATTTTTGTGCTGCTGCTGGTTGCAAGGGCAACGAGGTGGCGAATGGCGCGGTTGGCTTTTTCATATTCACCGGCTACATAGTAGGCTTCTGAGAGGGTGCTCCATATATGGTGATCGTAGGGGGCAAGAACCAAGGCTTGCTGGGCGAGATCAATGGCTTTTTGTGCATCGCGATAGGCACTCTCTTTAGAGGTGGCATAGACCCAGGCTAAATTGTTTATGATTTGATAGTCTTCTGGATAATCTTCGACGAGCGCTGATATATTTTCGATGGCTTCTTTGTAGCGACTTGTGCTGAAATAAATTACGCCAATTAAAGAACGTGTTTCTTTTTGGTCTGGGTCGATCTTAAGAATGCGTTGAAATGCATCTAGTGCATTGTCCCAATCACCTTCTTGATAATAGATCTCTCCGACGCGTTGGAGCATCTCGATACGTTCGGCGGGGGAGATATCGGGGGAAGCATCTGTTACGATAGAATTGGTTTGGGCGCTACACCATGTAGCGGCGGTTAAAACAAGTAGGAGAATACATTTATTCATACAGGCCTTTATGGAGTTGAGCTAATGGAAACTTTGACCACGCTTGGCTCGGTATTGTTCAAAATGATTCCATCTGGAAGGTCAACTTGTACGGGAAGATCATAGGTTGTGCTGGCATCAAGCTGATCGCATCGAACATAGGCGGTGATGTTTTCAGGGCGAATCCGATCCACTTTTTGTTGGGCGCCTGAGAGGGTTAGATTAATGGATTCGGGGACCAAGGTGATGGAGTTGTTGTTGTTGGGGGCATTGAGTATGCGCAGGGGAATGTTGAGAAATTGACGGGTTCGGATCTGTTCATTGATTTCGACGCGTACATCAATACGTTGGGTGTCTGCGCTGATGCCGGGGGTGTCGGGCAGGGCGAGGCTGATGGTTTCCATGAAGCTAGCGGGTCGGCGGTCGAGTCCAATTGGTTGGGTTTCGATGCGTTCGAGGGTGTCTATCATTTTTTTGGCTCCGCGTATCTGTACGCCAGCGGGCTTGCAGGTGGCTTGCGCAATCTCTAGTCCTTCGCGAAGGTGGCCGGTGAAGGTGGCTTTTACGGGCAGTAATTTTTCGACAGTTTGATCAAAGCTGACATTAATTTGGGGCGGGTTGAAGCGAATGAGGCGGGCGTTGGATGGGTTTAATAGATGGGTTTTGGAAAACCGAAGGGTGGCTTCTTTTTGGGCGTTGGGTTCGGGGAGCGGGATAATGACGCGCAGGTTGTCTTTGCTGAGCAGCCGGATTTCTTCTTGTGATCCGCGAAGTGTGATGCTGACGTCATCGAGCGAGCTGCTGAGGAGAGACCACCCTTCTGGTGCAATCAATTCGATCGGAATATGAGAGAGGGTGGTCTCATAGCCGATGGTGCGGTGGATGCGTTGCCAGCTGACAAACGCGAGGGCTAAACTCAGCAGAATCAGCCATTTGTCTTGCCAGAGATGGGTTAAGAGTTGGTTTAATTTATCCATCGGTGCCTCCGGGGGACGGGGGGATGATGGGGTCGGCGGCCTCTGCGATGGGCGCCTCGCCTGAGTCGATTTTTTCACGGAAGCGGGTGAGACCGGTTTGTTTGCGGCCGAGCATGGAGGAGAGCATTCGTTGGAAGCGTTCTTCGGTTAGTCCGCGGCGAAGTTTGCCATTGTAGGCGAGTGATATGGCGCCAGTTTCTTCGGAGACGACGATGACAACAGCATCGGTCTCTTCGGTGATGCCGATGGCGGCACGATGGCGGGTGCCGAGCTTTTTTTGTAGTTGGTCTTTCTGTGAAAGCGGGAAGAGACATCCTGCTGCGCGGATCGATTCGCCTGCGATAATGACGCCTCCATCATGCAGGGGAGATCGAGGAAAAAATAGGGAGGTGAGTAGTTCGGCGGAGACCATGGCGGCAAGAGGGGTGCCGCTGTCTTGAATGGCGCGGGTTCCAATTTCGCGCTCTATGGCGATGAGGGCGCCAATTTTTTGATCAGAGAGAGTTTTAACGGCTTGTGTGATTGGCGTTACGAGGCTTTTTTGTGTGTCAAGGCTGTTCTTACGCCAAGGCTGCCGACCGAGCTTGGCGAGGGCGCGACGGATTTCTGGTTGAAAAATGATGATGAGTGCGAGGGATAAATAAAGCGTTAGGCGTGAGAGAATCCAATTTAACACATCGAGGCTAACGATGCTGGTGATGGCATATAGGGCTCCGAGTAAAACGAGCAGCCCGGTGAAAATAGAGGAGCCGCGGGTGCCCTTCAGAAAGCGAAAGAGGGTATAGATGAGGATGGTAAGAATGACAATTTCAAGCCAGCCTTCGTTACCGGGGGTATTAAACTGTTCCATCCAGGGCATTATATTCATGTGTTTGTAAGCGTATCGAATATTTGGGTGAGTTCGCAAGTTTCGATTACATCATGAACGCGTAGAATGTGGATGCCGTGGGAAAGGGCATATGCGGCGGCGGCAAGGCTGCCGGCGAGTCGGTCAGTGGGGTCTTCTTTTTGCGTGAGGGTGCCGATGAATCGTTTGCGGGAAAGACCAACGAGAACGGGTGCAAGTTCGGTAAAGCGGGTGAGATTCCGGAGCAACTCGAGGTTGTGTTCAAGAGTTTTTCCAAAACCGATGCCTGGGTCGATGATGCATGCTTCTGCGGTGATGCCGATTTGAGTTGCAGCTAGGAGGCGGTCGCTTAAGTGCTGTATGACGTCTTCGACGACGTTTTGATAGGTGGGGTTTTCTTGCATGGTTTGAGGGGTGCCTTGTTTGTGCATGAGGATGACACCGGCTTGTGTGAGGGCGGCAAGAGGTGCCATGTCGGGGTCGTTTTGTAGGGCGGAGATGTCGTTTATAATGTCGGCGCCCGCGTTGAGGGCGGCTTCGGCAACGAGGGCTTTGGTGGTGTCGATAGAGATTAATTGGTCGGGGTAGGTTTTGCGAATATGGGCGATAACGGGTTGGGTGCGTTTGATTTCTTCGTGGGCGGAGACGGGTTCGGCGCCGGGTCGGGTGGATTCCCCGCCGACATCGATTAGGTGTGCGCCTTGTTGGATGAGGGTTTCTGCATGGGCGAATGCGGCTGTGTGTTGATGGTGTTTGCCGCCATCGGAGAAGGAGTCGGGTGTGGTGTTGAGAATGCCCATTACGAGTGTTTGTTCGCCGAGAGCAACGGATTTTCCGCGGCATTTCCAATGGGTGCGGGTGCGTTTCATGTGAGGGTTCCGGTGTAGCCGTCCCATGGGACGATAATGTGATCAGGGGTTAGCTGTTTTTGCAGAGCATGGTGATCACTCTTGTGGGTGATGTGGGTGATTAGAGAGGTGCGGGCGTTGATCTGTTTGAGGTAGTTAACGGATTGTTCGATTGTGAGGTGGTGGGGATGGGGTTGGGGGCGGAGGGCGTTGAGAATCATTAGGTCAAGATCTTCAAGAAGGTGCAGGGTTGCAACTGGAATGGCTTGGCAGTCGGGGATGTATGCGAGGGCGTGGTGGGCGGTTTCAATGCGGTAGCCGTAGGTGGCGATGGGGCCATGGGGAACGGGTAGTGGGGTTATGGTTAGAGGGCCTATTTGGGTGGCGGTTTCTTGAGGGATAAATCGAATGTTGGGAACAGCGTCGGGGGCGTAGCTGGTTTGAAGCACATAGTCAAACTTGGTGTGCATTTGTGTGAGCGTTTCGGGGTGACTGTAGACGGGTAGGCCGGTGGCGTGTTGATGGGAAAATCGACGTACATCGTCGAACCCCATGATGTGATCGGCGTGGGCGTGGGTTAAGAATAAGGCGTCGATTTGAGAAAGGCCAAAGGTGAGCACTTGTTCGCGAAAGTCGGGCGGGGTGTCGATAACGATGTGGGTGTTTTCACAGGAAAGATGGAGGCTGCAGCGGCGTCGGTTGTTTTTTGGCTCGGGGGAGGTGCAGACGGAGCATTTGCAGCCGATGCTGGGAATGCCGTGTGAGCCTCCGGTGCCGAGCAGGGTGTAATGTAGGGGGCTCATGTGGGGCGTTCATTCCCGGCTTTTTTAAGCATGAACCATTTCATGGGAAGTCCGAGCCATGCGGTAAAGATGCCGCGTCCGACGAAAAACATGCAGATGAAGCCGATGGTTAGGGCGGCAAAGAAGAGGCGTCCAAGGCTGCGGAGACCGAAGCCGTTTATGAAGCAGGCGGCGAGTGAAGAGAGGAGCATGCCTCCCGTTAGAATTAGATTAAGGGTGCTGTCGTATATGAAGTGGCCGATGGTATAGGTGGGTGAGGGGGTGGTTGCGGGGTCAAAGCCGAGTAGGCCGCAGAGCATATTTAGCAGGCCGAAGATGGTGGTGAGAAGGAGTAATGAAATCATGATGTAGCCGCTGCTAAAAATGAGGGTGGCGAGTTTGACGCGTTTTTGAATGAGGCGGGAGCGGAGGACGTTGCGAAAGTGTAGCATGAAGGCGCGGACGACGCCATAGGCCCAGCGCATTTGTTGTCGGAAGAGGTCTTGGGCGGTGTAGGGAACTTCGCATCGAACGCGGAGCTGGTCGAGGTAGGCAATTCGTTTTCCGGTTGCGATGAGGCGTAGTGAATAGTCGACGTCTTCGGTGAGGGCGCCTTCGGTCCATCCGCCGAGTTCAATGAGATCTTTTTTTCTAACGAGTTCACCGGAGCCACAAAAGATGGCGTTTTGGGTGATTCGATACATGAAGGGCATGAGAATGGCATGAACGACATTTACGATGCCGGTTCCCATGAGGGTGTTGAGGTTGTTGTGGACGTTGAGGATGCGCCAGCCAGCTTGTACGCCGGCGAGTTCGGGATCTTCAATGACGGGTTCGACAAGCCGTGCGAGGAAGTCACGTTTGGGAAGGAAATCGGAGTCGAGGATAAGCAGATAATCCCCGGTAGATTTCGGCAGCATGGCGTTGAGGTTGCCGGGCTTGTAACCGATGTTTTCACCGCGCCGACTGATTTCGATGCGGGGATATTTTTCGGCAAATACATCGATCGATTTTGAGATTTCTGGGTCGTTACTGTCGTCGCCAATGATAATTTGTAGGCGGTCGTGGGGATAATCAAATTTCAGGCAGCGTTCGGCGCAGTTTAAAGCGGCGATTTCGTTATAGGTTGGAATTTGTACGGTGACACGTGGAGCGTTTTTGATGGGAATTCTTCGGGTGGGTACGGGGCGTAGTTGTGCATGAATGAGAGCAAAAAGTGTAATTACAAAATAGACGAGTGAAAACGCAAAGGCGCCCATGAGTGCTATTTCAAATAGGTTTTTTATGAGTTGGAAAAGATTCATAATAGATATGTGCGGTTTCATATCGGGATTTTGGAGTAATTACAACCTTTGTGGGCAGTTAATCGCGGGCGGTTTTTTTGGGTCTTTTTGCTGATCAGTGTCATTGGCGTGATGGAAAGAACTTTTTAGGCTTTGCAGATAGAGTCAGTTCGGGTAGGGCTTTTCTGTTCAGGGAGGGTGAATAGATGAAAATGTGGGGATGTATTATATCTTGTCTTGTGGGGATTCAGTTGGCGTGTGCGTCGGCGGCATGGAGTGAAAAGCGGCCTAATTTGGTGCTGTTTGTGGCCGATGATCAGAGTGTTTTTGATTATGGCTCTTATGGAAACAGCGCGGTGCCAACGCCGGCGACAGATCGATTTGCGGAGGAGTCGCTTGTTTTTGATCGTGCGTTTACGGGGCAGGCGATTTGCGCGCCGAGTCGTTCGATGCTTTACACGGGGCTTTATCCGGTTCGAAATGGATGCTTTCTCAATCATACGGAGATTCGTTCTGGCGTGAAGACTTTGCCTGTTTATCTGAAGGCGTTGGGATATGAGGTGATCTTAGCGGGTAAATCGCATGTGAACCCGCTGGACCAGTTTCCATGGACGGAATGGTTTCGTCCACAGGAGCAGGAGGGGATGCCGCGTCCTGCACTTCCCTTTCGGAAGATGAATTCATTTTTCGAGCAGGCGAAGGGGCCGTTTTGTATGGTGGTTGCTAGCGAATATCCACACGGACCTTTTTTTGATAAAAGTTCGCATGATCCGGAGCGCGTTAAACTTGAACCCTTTAGAGCCAAGACGCCGCAGGAGCGGCGAGTGAACGCTCGCTACTATGAAAATATTGAGGAGGGCGAGGGTGAGTTTGCCCGGGTGCTTTCCTTGTTGGAAGAGCACGGCTTAGCGGAGGACACCGTTGTGGTTTACACGGCGGACCATGGAATGTTTCGTGGAAAATTCACCGTGTATCATTCTGGATTACAGGTGCCGTTGATGGTGCGGTGGCCAGATCGTATATCACCGGGTCGGTCGTCTACGTTAGTGAGTTTGGTGGATATTTTGCCGACATTTGTGGCATTGGCAAAGGGGCCCATTCCTCGTGATTTAGATGGGCGGAATTTGCTTTCGGTTTGGGAGGGACGTTCGAAGCAAGGGCATGATTTTGTGTATGGAGTGGGTGAGTCTCAGGGGATTCAGGATCGGTCAATTTTCCCGCAGCGGTCGATCAGTGATGGTCGTTATAATTATATTTATAATTTCAATTCGCTGGAGCGGTTGAAAAGAGATCAAAAGGCAGGAGTGGCTATCGATCATTTTCGGGCGCGTGATGCACAGCGGTTTGCTCATCGGGCGGAGGAGGAGTTGTATGATCTTGTGAGTGATCCGCATGAGCTCAACAACATAGCGGGTAGCAAAGAGGTTGCGTTGGCTCAAAGCCAATTGCGCCGAGAACTCTTTGGCTGGATGGAGCGACAGGGGGATTATTTGACCCCCGATGGGGCGTTGCCTTATTTTAAACCGAAGATGCATCGGATGGATCAGCCAAATCAGAAATTCAAGTATGATGTGCCGAATGAGCTCGTCGGTTCATTGGAAGAAGAGTACGTCGATGCGCATTTATTGACGCAGTAGGAAAAGACATAAGGGTTCATTGGTTCGGATGGTAGATTCATTTATCCTTATATTCAGAAAAAAAAGAGGGGTTAGACTCAGATTCTATGTATCAATCACCAACCATTTCATATCACGGGCATCATTCTCCAATGGGGGCACACAGTTCATTCACTTTGGGGCGCTTAGGCGCATCCTGTGGGATGGCAACGGAGAAAGGAGCTGCGGCTGATAGTTCCGTCTATATCGGCTATCGATCGGCTTCGGGTGTGATGCATAGTTTTCCGTTCTATAAGGAGATGGAAAACGAGGCGGAGCGATTTACGCAGTCGGATGAAGATGTGGTGGCGACCAATCATATTTTTGCTGAAGATGAAATTGAGCGGACGTATGGATGGGCCACGGATCAGTTTGAGGCACCGGGGATTCGGTTTTCGATTTACACTCCGTTTGAGTCCATTCCTGATCCAGCCAGTGCCACGCAGGAGGAGCTTGCATTTGCTAGTTGCCCGGGAACGGTGATTGAATTGTGTGTTGAAAACGATAGCGATGAGGAGTGGGAACTCTTTTTTGCCCATCATGGAACAACGCCTTGGATGCCGATGGAGGGACGCCATGGCTTGAAAGGGGCTTCCACGCAGGGACGAATGGGATTTGCTTCAGTGGATCCTGATGTGGAGGAGTTTATTGATTTTAGTGTTGATAAAGCACTGGGAAGAACGCACACCAACACGACTTTTTTGTTGGCACCGGTGGCGGGCTTGTCGGCACGCGTTGCGCCGGGGACCACACGGGTGGTGCGTATTGCTGTGGGATATTATTTGGGCGGAACCGTTACGTTTAATTATCCAACCGCTTACTGGTATAATCGCTATTTTAATGAGCTGGATGAGGTTTTGTCCTACACGTTGAAGCAAGCGGAGCGTTCAATTTCGATTGCCAAGCAACGAGATGCTGAACTGGCGTCGAGTGGGTTAAATGCAGATCAGCAATTTTTATTGGCACACGCCACACGTAGTTATTATGGCTCTACGCAGTGGCTTGATAATGGAGATCCGGTTTGGGTGGTGAATGAGGGGGAATACCTCATGATCAATACGTTAGATTTAACGGTAGACATGCTCTTTTTTGAACTGCGTTATAATCCATGGACCGTGCGTAATGTGCTCGAGCATTTTGTAGAGCGGTATGCGTATTATGATGAGATTTTTTCACCGGATGCCCCCGATCAGATGAGAGAGGGTGGGCTGTCGTTTACGCATGATATGGGGGTGGGGAACACCTTCAGCCCGGAGAAATATTCGTGCTATGAGTGCGGCGGTATTGATCGTGAATGTTTTTCGTATATGACGTGTGAGCAGTTGACCAACTGGGTGCTGTGTGCTGGTGTTTATTGGGTAGAGACCCAAGACGATGCGTTTATTGCAACGCACAAGGATATCTTGCTGGCTTGTTTGCAAAGTTTGTTAAATCGAGATCATCCGGATGCAGCGCAGCGAAATGGTTTAATGGGATTTGATAGCTCTCGGACGGATGGCGGGGGTGAAATTACGACCTATGATTCGCTTGACCATTCTTTAGGGCAGGCACGGAATAACATTTATTTGGCGGGCAAGTGTTGGGCTTCTTATTTGGCACTCGATCATATGCTCACCTCCTTGTCGGAACCCGATGCGGCCGCGGAGGCACTGGCGGGGGCACGGCGCTGCGCAGACTCATTAACAGCCGCCTTTGATCCGACGTTGGGATATCTGCCGGCGGTATTAGAAGAAGGCAATGAGAGCGCGATTATTCCGGCGGTTGAAGCATTAATCTATCCCTATAAGATGGGGCTCATGGAGGCGGTTTCTTCAACGGGGCCGTATGGGGCATATATTGAAATGCTGAAGAAACACTTGGCGTATGTGTTGCGTCCGGGCGTTTGTTTGTATGACGATGGGGCGTGGAAATTATCAAACAGCGCGGATAACTCATGGGCCAGTAAGATTTGTTTAAATCAGTTTGTGGTTCGGCATATCCTTCAAGTGGATTATGAAGGATCTGAGAAGGCGGATCCGGCGCATGTTAGATGGCAGGTGTATGGTTCGGCCGATCATGCTTGTAGTGATCAGTTTTCGGCAGGGATTCCAATTGGAAGTCTGTATTATCCACGGATTGTGACGGCGATTCTATGGCTGGAAGAACAGCCGGTGGGTCAGCATCAAGCGGAAGGTCGTCACGAAGCTTCCGAAGAAGTTAAAATGGTATGAAGCCTTTGCGCAAATTCGATATGTTTAATTACAGTATCGGTGATCTGGGAATTAATCTTAACTTTCAGTTAATCGCGTTCTTTTTAGCCTATTTTTACACCGATGTGTTTGGACTTTCGCCGGCGCATATGGCGGGCTTGTTTCTTGCGGCGCGGATTTGGGATGCGGCTAATGATCCGTTAATGGGATATTTGGCGGATCACACGCGGACGCGTTGGGGGCGTTTTCGCCCTTATTTGCTATTCGGTGCGTTGCCGTTGAACGTGGTGATGATGGCCTGTTTTTTTGTGCCGGATTTAAGCGGATCGGCTAAAATTGTCTATGCGTATGTAACCTATATTTTGCATGGCATGTTGTTTACGGCGGTGGGGTTGCCATACTCATCTATTAGCGCTGTGTTGACGCAGGATCAGCAAGAGCGAGCGGTGATTTCTACGTTTCGGATGTTTTTCGCGATTATTATCGCGATGAGTTTGGTGAGTATAGGAGTGCGCCCTTTTATTGCTCAATTTCCAGATGAGAAGATGGGGTTTTTTGCCGTTGCGGTGGGTTTTGGTATTATTTCAACGATTCTCATATTAGTCGCTTTCTGGCGAACTCGAGAACGATTGCAGGCGCCATCGGAAAGTTACGGATTAAAGGATATTTGGCCGATTGTTCGAAAGAACGATGCGTTGCTGACCTTGGCGTTAGCGATGTTTCTGAATACATGCTTTTGGGTGACGGCAAACCAAGTGGCCCTCTACTATTTTAAATATATTTTAAAGAACGAAGATTTATTCTCGGTGTTCTTCCTCTATATGTTACCAGCCAACCTGGTTGGCGTTTTATTGGTTCCTTTTTTGACGAAGCGATTTGGAAAATTAAAGGTGTTTATTTGGGGGAGTGCGGTAGTGGGCTTGTCTGGTCTGCTCCGCCATCTTTTGCCGATCGAAGAACTAGGCTTCTTTATTACCCTCTCTATGGTGGGCACCATCGGGGGAATGTTCTGTTCGATCACGCAGTGGGGCATGGTGCCTGATACCGTTGAGTATGGTGAATGGAAGACAGGGATTCGTTCAGAAGGAATCCCTTTTGCGTTCTTCTCGTTTACTCAGAAAGCGGGAATTGCGATCGCTGGGGCTTTAACCGGGTGGATTCTTTCGGGCGCGGGCTATGTTGCGAACACGGAATTGGTGGAGTCTGCCGCATTGGCGATTCGATTGCTTTTCAATATCGTACCGGCGTGTTTTTCGTTGCTGTGTATGGTGGTACTGCTTTTTTATAAGTTGGATGGGGATCGGTTCAATCGGATCATGCGCGAGTTGTCGGAGCGTTCATCGAAATAGCAGATGCCTGTTAAGAGTGAATCTGATTTTGGTTTCGGTATTTTCCGGGTGTGCATTTGTAAACGGCTTTGAATCCGTTGATCAAGGTGTCTACAGAACAATATCCACAGTTTTTGGAGATGGTTGCGAGGGTGGCATCGGTGCATTTTAGCAGATCAGCGACGGCTCGGGCGCGCTGATATCGAATTTCTTGGCCCGGTGAGCGGATATACGACTCTTTAAAGGCTTTCTGTAGGCCTTGTTGCGTGATGCCAACGGCTTCGGCCACATCGGTTGCCTGAATACCTCGTTGGAAATGATGTTGAATCCAATGAAGGGCTTCCGCCACTAACGGATTGCGAACGGCATAGCAGTCGCTACTTTGGCGAGCGATCACCCCCAATGGTTTTTGACGAATCACGGTGGGGTAATGTTCTTTCATGGGGTTGCTTAGTAAGTGGTTCAGTTCTTGTGCGGCTCGTTTGCCGAGGCCTTCGAGGTCGGTGTCTACGCTGCTCAATCCGAGGGTGAGTCCGCTATTAATGAGGTCATCATTATCCACACCTAAAACGGCTACGTTCTCGGGCACGCTTAGTTCGTGCTTGAGCAAGAGGCTGATCAATTCTGCGCCCATAGCGTCTTCGAAGGCAAAGAAGCCAATCGACATCTCTTCAAGGCGTCGTTCGCGGCGGGCGGCTTCAGCGCGTAGTTCGTGAATAACGCCGGGGTGAATATGGTCTGATTGTATCATATGCACGCGACCGCCTTCGTTTTCGATCTGCTTTTTAAAATAGTGAAGTCGCTCTTCATACATTTTGGTATTGCCAGGCGAGAGGGTAAAGATTTCACGATATCCTTGATCTCGGAAATGTTCGGCGGCAAGGCGTGCGGTCTCTTCGTTATCGGTTACCACGCGCTGAACAGGAAGACTGTGTTCGGCGAGGCCGAGGTCGATGAGTGGGATTTGATGGGTTTTGAAGTAGGCCAGTGTTTCGGTGCATTCAAGGAGGGCAATGCAGCCATCGCCTTTCCAGTCTTCAAGGAACCCCACGTTATTTACGGGATTTTTTGGGCAGTTTAGTTGCCAACCATTTTCGCGGGCTATTTGAGCGACCCCGCGGTGGATGCGGTAATCATACCATTCGAGAAGCAAGAGAATGTATTTTTTGGTGAGCATTAAATATGAAGCCTTTGATTATATCTTTCGTTTTTCCGTATTTATACTTCGTTTATAAGGATTGTTAATCATGAACGCAATAAGATATACCTATGATGCTAGATCTGGAGAAGTCTAGTTCTACGCAGAGTTTCAAGTATTAAAAGGAGATGGAGAGTATGAAATTAAAATGGTATGCAGTTACAGCAACTTTAACTTGCTGTTTTTTGTTTGGTTCTAGTGCTGATACAGCGGTTGATGTTGATATTAATAACGCGGTCGATAACAATGGTATGGCTGTCAATTTTGGCGGAGGCACTTTTTTGGAATACAACACGTGGGGTTATGGGCAAAGAAATATGACCCAAATTCCTACCATTACAAATGGTGCACAAAATGCTGGAGCGACATATAGTGGTCCTGATTTGGACGTGGCTTGGAGTAAAGACGGTAACGGTGCATTTGGTATAGGAAGCGAAGCGAATGCTGGATTTCGTATTCGGGTCAATAATACAGTTACCACAGGACAAGAATTCTTTTCCACATTTGTATTTGCTGTGGCAGAGGATGGAGCTTCTTTCGAAGAAGCTAACGACGATCTCACGGCGACTGGAATTATTGGAGATACAAACTTATGTGCAGAGGCGCAATTCCGATTTGTTGTTGAGAATGCAGGTGCTTATTACGCCTCAGAAGTCATTGATTTATTACCACTGGCAGGCAACGTTACGAATGCTAATTTCACGGTGGATGAGGATGCTCTTACTTTAAATTGGTACGCCTACAATACCGCAGCTAATCCAGGTGATCGCGGGGAGCCCGATGGGCTTATAACGACGTCTTCAGATCCAACGTCTTTTACTGATATTGGTGGAATCGGATTTTTGCTCCATCAAGAATCAACAAAGGCAAGCTTACCCGCTTATTCAACGAATGGTCTGAATATGGGTGTTAAAACGTTCGTTGCAACGGTTGCCTCAGCGGCGCCTCCAGCGGATCCGGATTGGCAGAAGCAAGAGTGGTTTGATTTTAATGGTGCTGCAGGGCTGAATTTAAAAACAGCGGCTAACTCGGGTGCTTTAGGCAGCATCTTTAACAACGGCGGCGGCCCATCAACGGATGGATCTGGAAATTTGGTCGTTTCGCAAGCAGGACAGCTCTATCGTAAGTTGCCTGATGCAACAACAGCGAATGCATCTGCAACCGCCGACGAATATGCGACCCCTCTAGCGAGCGGCCGATATAAATTAGAATTGAACTTAGCTTCATGGGCATTGCAAACAAACGCAACGGTATTCCAGTTGCGGGGTAATACCTCGGGGACTGGCGGATCTAGCAGTGTGGGTCTTTCGCTCGAGGTTTATGACGCAGCTGTTGCAGCCACTACGAATGTGGCAGACGGGGTAACAAATATAACTCCTGCAACAACGGAGGCAGCCGCAAGAATTAGAGGCTTCCACTCTGGTGGAAATTATCGTGCGCTAGAGGTTCCTTTGACGAACTCGACACCGATAGATCTCGCTATTGATTTTGACTACGATACGGGAGTGGTCACGTATTACACGAACAATGTGGTATGGTATGATAATCTTAATGCGATCTCTGGAAGCACCCAGCCCTTTGGGTCTTTATGGTTCACCACGGATGGTAATTCAACAGTCGACAATTTAATCAACATCGATTCGTTGGGGTTGAAGAAGTTCGTTGGCTATATTCCTAATTACGGAGTTTCATTCAGCAGAGTAGACGTTGTTTCGGGCGTGCAGTTATCCGAATACTTCTCGCTAGGCTTCGATGAAACAGCGGATATAATTCCAAATTCTATCATCGTTCCTGTGGGAGGTGAGCAAGACAATCCTACGTACATAGCAGAAAAAACGACTACGAATGCGTACGTCGGACCTGCGATGACGGTGGGTATGCTCCTAAACCCAGTTGGCTCTGGTTTAATTACAGGTCCGGGCGTAACGAATGGTTTTGCACTCTCAGCAGGCTCAAATGGGGGTGTCAAGTTGCAGCTTAACGGGCCTGGTGGCGGAGATGAAACCGGTCGATATGCGAAGGATGATGAGGCGCATGGTTTGTTTATGTTCTTCAAGGATCAGTTTTTGATTAATTCAAATACACCATCAGGCAATGTTTGGATGCACCCAACAAATGATGTATTGAGTGCATCTGTTCAGCTAGCTACAAAAGAAGACAAGACTCCTGAAAGTATAGCTAGATTGGCATCTGGTGCGGCCAGATGGGTTATCAAAGATGATGGTTCTTACTACATAAGTGACGAGGCGTTTCAGTCTACAGAAAATAACACGGGTACAGGGGTTGCAATATCAACAAATGCGACTCAGCTCACGTGGAATGAGTATAATCCGACTACGTCCATTACGAACATTGGTAGTGTGGCAGCATTGCAGCCAGCATTGACTAATATTCAGGCGGTTGGATTGTACGTCGAAACGGTTGTTGCAACGAATGTACCTACAAGACGATATCCATTCATTGGTATGACTGCCTTTGATGTATCGTTGAATACGGTTCCTCCGGCACCAGTCACGCCATTATCACTACTAACGGATTGGCTCGGAGAGCACGGGCTAACAACGAATGACTTAGCAGACACCTCCCACGATACAGATTCTTACTCTGTATTTGAAGAATATGCTTTTGGCGGTGATCCAACCGTTGATGATGGAAGTTCAATTGGTCCGGTATTTGTGAGCGATGATACTGGGTTCAATTTCTACCATATCCATAGAGAACGAATGGATAATACGGGCTTAGTCTATACTGTTGAGCTGGATGGAAATAATTCTCTCGTTTTTGGTGGAGATGATTGGACTACAACTGGAATCTCATCGGTTGGAGAGGGGACTGCAGGCAACATGAAAATGGTGACAAACGCAACGTCAACCGTTGGTGCCACCGAGAAGTTCATCAGATTGAAAGTTGAGATGACTGAATAGGTAACAAAAAACCTTAAAAAAGGAGAGGTATCCTGCTTTATGTAGGATGCCTCTTGCTTTATAATAAAGCATGCGAATCACATTATTATTACTAACAATTCTCCTTCTTGCTAGTCCTGCTAGTGGGATTCTCTTTGTAAACCATTTTGCAAGTGATAATCCAACGACCTATTCAGGGAATTCGTTGCCGTTTAATCCCAATCAGGAAATATGGCAAAATTCAGCAGACACGTTGAATATATTTGGAGGGCTGTATATTGATAGTCAAATAGGTGAGCATGCAGGTGCTCTCATATTTGGATCAAGCGGTTCAGGGATTCGATTGGAATTAGACGGGCCGCCTCCTGAGAATCTTACGGATGATGAAGGAAATATTATTGATGATATTGGTAGATACGCAGCCGGCGATTCACTGACTTCTGTTGTTTTATTTGATCGGGCAGATTTTGAGGGAGGATTAGGAGCGGATCAGATTCCCGTTTTTGTTGCGAACTCTAATTCGCTCTCTGGAATTTGTATATTTGATAATAATGGAACACAGAGTACGCCTATTTTAGGATCGGGATCTGTGCGATGGGTGGTAAAAAATGGCAACCAATATATCATCAGTGAAGAGGTCGCTCTTTTAACGGGATTCGCGGGAATCCAAATAAATACGGATGTGTATGATATCAATTGGTTTAGCTATGATCCCGTTGGTCTTGGCTCGCCGGAAGAGGTGTCGAGAATAGCTCAGATCGGGAGTGCAATTAGTCCTGTTTTTGATGACCTTGAAAAGGTGGGGTTTTGGTTGCAGGTAACCGTTGCCACGAATAATGGAGTGCGAGCGTTTCCCTATCTGCAACTTGATTATTTCAATGTAAATGGAACTTCGCGACAAGTGGAGACAGATATAGGAAAATGCATTATCGATAGAGATACAACCTATCAGAAAATGGAAGGATTTGGAGCTTCAGTTGCATTTTATGAGAGGCTCATGGTGGATCATAATCAAACCTCACAGCTGGCAGATTTATTATTCCGAGACTTACAACTAGATATTTTGCGCGTGCAGAATGTTTATCAACATGCGGGAGCTAATTGGACCTCAAGCTTTAATGATTTTCGAAACACATACATCGCAGGAACGAATGCACTGGGACGCGATGTAAAGGTCTTATTGTCCGCCTGGACACCGCCTGCGTCTCTCAAAAGCCACAATAATTTATGGGGTACGTATAATGGGGTACAAGGCACGCTGGCTAAAGACACGGCGGGAAATTATCGCTACGCCGATTACGCATCTTGGTGGAAAGATAGCGTAGATTATTACCGCAACAATGGCATTAGGGTTGATTATGTTAGCATTCAAAATGAGCCCAATTGGCATCCGGAATACAATGGGTGTGCTTTTGAGCCCTCTGAAGATTCAACGGTTGCGGGATATAATAAAGCATTAGATGCCGTTTGGAGGGAGTTCGCGGAAAGTTATGGAGTAGGTGGAGTGCCTAACATGATTGGGCCTGAGACGATCGGGATTAATCGGGCTGATGAATATATTGATGCGCTGATACACAGCGATCGGATGTATGGATATGCCCATCATTTATATCAAGGATCCCCGGCGGAGAATCCCGACATCTTAAATACTCAGATGAGACAAACAAAAAATGCCTATGACTATAAGCCTTTGATGCAAACGGAGTATGCCTTCTTGGAAGCCCATACGATTGATGCAACGCAGAGAAAAATAAATCAGGCTAAATTAATGTATAATTCCCTCACAGAAGAGGGGGTTTCTGCGTATTTATATTGGGCGCTTTTTTGGCAGATGCAGGATCAAGAAGGGTTGATAAATATTCCGGATTCATCATCCGCACCGTATCAGATCAATCCTGAATATTATGCATTTAAACAGTTCTCTGCTTTTATTCATGAGGATTGGCGTCGCGTCTATGCCGATCCAGGTGTTTATGGAGTTAGTGTGTCGGCCTTTTCTAGTCCTGATCGTGACCAGATGAGTGTAATTATTATCAATGAAGGCAATAGTTACGAGTATGTAGACCTCGTGTTTAGTAATACAACCATATCAAGCGGGAGCATCTACCGAACAGATGCAAACAATGATTGTGTTAACCTGGGCGCTTTTTCTATTAATTCAGATCTGGAGATCCCGCCTAAATCTATAACCACACTTGATTTGCAAACCGATGCATTGAGCGCCCCTTCCGTTACAAATGTATTGATGATCGCTATCGATGATTTACGTCCGCAGCTGAGAACCTATGGGCATGCTCAAATGAAAACGCCAAATTTAGATCAGCTGGCAAGAGATGGATATCAATTCAACAGGGCATATTCCCAGTACGCTGTTTGTGCTCCTTCTCGAGCAAGTATCATGACTGGATTTCGGCCAAACATGACGCAGACGTTTAATTATGACGGAAACTTTAGAGACGAGCTCCCGTGGGCGCAGACATTGCCCATGACGCTCCGAAATAATGGATATACGACCCTTGGAATCGGTAAAATTTATCACGTTATTTCAGGTCAGAATGATCCGCTAACATGGAGTAATGGAGGTTCAGGAGGGTGGAGCTCAGGAGGTGGCATAACCGGAACCATCCCTGAGCAGCAAGATGGCTGGACGTACAGTGCATATCAGCGACATGATGGATCGGATGACTCATTGCGAGACGGAAGCGTTGCCAATATTGCGTCTTTAACTCTCGGATCATTGAAGAATCAACAACCTTTCTTTTATGGTGTGGGCTTCATTCGACCTCATCTTCCGTTTGTTGCTCCCGATTATTATTGGGATCTATACAGCATAAGTGATTTGGATATACCGGATAGTACGAGTGAGCCCCTCAATGGCTTATCATACTCGTATGATAATTGGACGGAATTGAGGCCCGTGGGAGGGGGTGGCTATTATGGCATTCCGACCAGTGGTCCGATTACGGATCCTCAACAAAGACGAGACCTTATACATGGGTACTATGCATGCGTTTCATACGTAGATGCTCAGGTGGGACGGTTGATGGAGGCGCTCAAAGAGCAGGGTCTTGATAAAAACACCATCGTGATTGTATGGGGTGATCATGGGTACCATCTAGGCGAAAACGGACAGTGGTGCAAACATAGTAATTTTGAATTAGACACTCGAATCCCCTTGCTTATACACGTTCCTTGGATGCCAGGCGCAACCAAGGTGGATGCCTTGACGGAGGCGTTAGATATCTACCCAACCATACTCGAGCTTTGTGGCATTGATCGGCCCTCATTCTTAGAAGGTGAAAGTTTGGTTCCTTTAATGAACGATCCCGTGCAGACGGGCTCGACTGAGGCGGTTAGTCAATACGAGCGCGCCAGCGGACCCACGATGGGCTACTCACTGCGAACGGATCGGTATCGATATACGGAGTGGCGTAGAGCTGGACAGACGGCTCCAGTAAGCAATGGATATGAGCTATATGATCATTTCACGGATCCTCATGAGGATACGAACATCTATTCATCTGCATCAACCACGCTACGTAACTCCCTGTCTTCTCAACTCGCAACCTATGTTCCGGAAGATTATGGGGGCTCAGATCCGGTGTATGAAAATGCGTTCTCTGATCTTCTGACTGGGGCGGGCCTTTCGGGCGCAAATGCTTTAGTCGATGCGGATCCTGATAGCGACGGCATGAGCAATCTTGAAGAGTATGCATTTAATTTAAATCCAACTGTTTCAGATCGAGCCATGGTAAGCGTTGGTAGTGGCACTTCAGGTATGCCGGCTCCGTATACATATGCTGGAGTCGTTCAAACTCAGGGCGTGAACTTGATCAGTAATGGTGATTTTAACAACGGAACTGCAGGTGGATGGACGTATCGAGAAGACGGCGGGACTTTAACATCTCTATCTGCTTGGGCGGGTCCATGGGCCGCGATGCAGATGGGTAATGAACCGGCTCTTAGACTGGATCCTGTAGATAACAATGCGGGGTCAGAATTATGGCAAATAAGTGCTAATCAACAGGTAGCTTGTAATCCAACAAGTTCATACATCATAAAATGTTCGGCGATTGCGCAAAGTCCTCGTAATATAAAAATTGTTTGGAGAAATGCCTCGGATAATGATAGCGGATTATATTTTGATAGCGGGATTATTAGTTTACAGAACATGGTTGCAACGAACCTCGTGTTTAATGTTACTCCAACTAATTTATCGGAAGCAGATCTGAATGGAGAATTGCGGATTCAAGTGGGTGGAGATGGCACACGTGTTCATATTGATGACGTAGAAGTTATAGAGCAGGCCGTCTCATCGGCAGGGGGTACGTCCTCACGGCTGGCCATCGAATACATGCGTCGAAAGAGCGCTTCAGATCTCACATATCAGCCATCGTTTGAAAGTGATTTAACCTCAACCAATTGGCTTGATGCATCGAACTATCAGACGGCGACGAGTATCGATAGTATATGGGAGAGGGTCCGCGTAGAAGATCCCGATTTATCCTCTACAAATTCGACTCGATTTGGAAGATTAGAGGTTCTGTTTGAATACTCAAAATAAGAGGAGTTAGTATGATAAATAGATTAGTAGGATATGGGGTTATTTGGGGTCTAAGTCTCGCTTTGTTGAGTCCGGAAACGTATGGGGCAAAGAGCCCGAATGTTTTGATGATTATTGTCGACGATTTACGTCCCCAGTTGGGTTGTTATGGTCACAATGAGACGCGCTCTCCGCGCATAGACCAACTGGCAGCGGATGGAACCTTATTTGAAACGGCCTATGTTCAAGTGCCGGTGTGTGGGGCTTCGCGTGCGAGTATGATGACGGGCTTATATCCAACTCCGGAGCGTTTTGTTACGTATCATTCCAGTGTGGATGAGGACGCGCCTGGCATTGTGGACATACCAGGGCATTTAAAGTCTCATGGCTATTCGACCGTATCTAATGGAAAAATATACCACCAAAAAAACGATTGCCTTGCTTCGTGGGATGAGATCTCGAGACCGCCAGATTTTAGAGTTTATTTGAATCCTGAGAACAAGAAGGTTCAGGGCAAGAAGCAGCCTGCTTATGAAATAGCTGATGTTGACGACGATGCATACCCGAGCGGGAAAATGGCAAACAAGATCAAGGACGACTTGAAGGCGGCGAAGAAATCAGGGAAACCCTTCTTTATTACCGCTGGGTTCACGAAGCCTCATTTGCCTTTTAATGCACCGAAGAAGTATTGGGATATATATAATCGTGACAGTATTGCTTTGGCCGACAATCCATTTGCCCCTAAAGGTGCGCCCCGTCAGGCGATGCACGAATGGAACGAGCTAAGAAATGGATACGGCGGAATTCCACAAGACGGCCCGGTTTCAGATGAACTTGCGAAAACGCTCATACATGGCTATTACGCTTGTGTTTCATATACGGATAAATTGATTGGCGATATTTTAGATGAGCTAGAGCGGCTGCAACTTGATAAAAATACCGTTGTAATCATGATAGGGGATCATGGCTGGCAGTTGGGGGAGCATACATTGTGGTGTAAACATGCTCTCTTTGAAACCTCTCTGCATACCCCAATGATTATTAGAGCTCCGGGCTTCAAGCGGGGACAGAGAACAAAAGCGTTAGTTGAATTTGTTGATCTGTACCCTACGATTTGTGAGTTAGCAGGATTGCAAGCCCCGGATCATTTGCAGGGGAAGAGTCTGGTTCCTTTAATGAAGAATCCATCTGCCAAACATAAGCCAGCTATTTTTGCTCGTTATCATGGGGGAGAAACCGTGCGAACCGCCCGGTTTCAATATTCAGAGTGGAATGGTAAGAATGCCATGTTTTATGATCACAAAGTGGATCCAGATGAAAATATAAACCAAATCGAAAACCCCAATTATGCGAAAGCAGTTCAACGCTTGAAAGGGTTGTTGGGGGAGCATAGGGAACAGCTATGAGGAAATTTTTAACTCATATATTTATATTTTTTATACCGATTTTATCGGGGTGTGCTGAAGCGAGCTTGCATGATCAATATGCAGATGCGTTTTTAATTGGAGTGGCGGTGGGAAGTGATGATGTTGGTCATCCCTATCGGTTTCCTATGAAGAAAAATGCAAAAGAGTGGGCGTTGATTCATAAGGAGTTCAATTCGCTGACCGCTGAGAATTTGATGAAAATGCAGTATATGCATCCGAAGCCCGACCTGTACTATTTTGATGATGCCGATGAATTCATTGATGAGGCAGAGCGGCATGGGCATGCGGTTGTTGGCCATACGCTTGTTTGGCATGCCATGGCGCCCTCATGGGTTTTCAAAGATCAATCGGGCGGTACGGTTTCTGCAGATGAGCTGCAAGAGCGGATGAAAGAGCATATTTATACAATTGCAGGTCGATATCGGGGTCGCATTGCCTATTGGGATGTAGTGAATGAGGCGGTTAAGGTAAAGAAGGTGAAAGACGAGACGGGCAAGCTCGTTGAGAAGGCCGCCTTGCGCGAGTCGCCGTGGCTTACTATTTTAGGAGAAGCGTATCTAGAAGATGCGTTCAAGTTTGCTGAAAAGGCAGATCCTACTGCAAAATTACTTTATAACGATTTCTCTATGACGAATCCTAAAAAAGCGCAGTTTGTTGCGGATATGTGTCAAGATTTGAGATCGAAGGGGTGTCGAGTCGATGGGGTTGGAATGCAGGCGCATTGGCATTTGGAGTATCCAACGGTTGCTGAAATACAGCATGCATTAGACATATTCCGAGCGGCTTCATTACGCGTCCATATTACAGAGCTAGATCTTGGCATATTACCTCGTCCGAGCGGGGAGCAAGACGCTGATATCTCTCGAAATGTTGAGCTGGCAGAGCGATTAAATCCGTATACGGAGCAGGTGCCAGCGGAGGTCCTTGAAGCACAGGCAAAGCGTTATGAGGAAATTTTTAACGTCCTTTATAAAAACCGAGATATTGTGGACAGAGTTACTTTTTGGGGCTTGAGCGATGGACCTTCTTGGTTGAATGATTGGCCAGTGAAGGGAAGAACATCGCATCCCTTGTTATTTGATAGAGACTTAAATCCCAAACCGGCATACGAAGCGGTATATAATGTACCTTCTTGCTGTGATTGTATGTAAGAGGGGCTGGGGATGAATTATTTACTGGGATTAGATGTTGGAAGTTCATCGGTAAAGGCGGCGTTATTAGATGCGGCTTCAGGCGCCTGCGCTGGAAGTGCTTTTTACCCGAAGACGGAGCAAATTATCGATGCTCCGCAGCCGGGCTTTGCTGAGCAAGATCCGGCCAATTGGTATGCATCTGCAAAAAGTGCGATTCGCGATGCGATGTATGAAGCGGGGGCAAAACCTGAGGATGTTAAGGCGATTGGTATTGCCTACCAGATGCATGGGCTGGTTTGTGTGAATGCACAACAAGAGGTGTTGAGACCGGCCATTATTTGGTGTGATTCACGAGCGGTTTCATATGGAGATAAAGCGTTCGAAGCGATCGGGTCAGAAGCGTGTCTGCACCGTCTGATGAACTCGCCCGGAAATTTTACCGCATCCAAGTTGGCTTGGGTGAAAGAACATCAACCTGATTTGTTTAATCAGATTGATAAAATTATGCTTCCGGGCGATTGGTTGGCGATGCGGCTTACAGGCAAAGTAAGCACGACTATTTCAGGGCTTTCTGAGGGAATTCTTTGGGATTTTAAAGAGGAGTCTCCAGCTGCTATTTTGATGGATTATTATGGCTTCGATAAGGAGATATTGCCGACACGCGTTCCGACCTTTGGCATTCAGGGGGAGCTCACGGATGTGGCCGCAGCGGATTTGGGGCTTGCGCCGGGAACGCCTGTATCCTACCGAGGCGGAGATCAGCCGAATAATGCACTTTCGTTAAATGTGTTGCGACCGGGAGAAATTGCAGCGACGGCGGGGACGTCTGGCGTTGTCTATGGGGTTACGGATCAGAAAAAAGTGGACCCACAATCCCGTGTAAATACGTTTGCCCATGTGAATCATAGCGCAGCGGACCCTCGTTTAGGCGTATTGCTGTGTATTAATGGAACGGGAATATTGAATGCATGGACACGTCGATTATTAGGTGATGTTTCGTATGTGGAAATGAATGAGCTGGCAACGAATGTAGATGCGGGTTCGGATGGGCTTAGTGTATTGCCTTTTGGGAATGGAGCGGAGCGGGTTCTCAATAATAAAAACATGGGAGCCCATGTAGTCGGCTTGGATTTCAACCGCCATGACCGAGGTCATTTGTGTCGGGCGGTTCAAGAGGGCATTGTTTTCTCCTTTATGTATGGGATGGAAATAATGGCAGATACCGGCATGCCGATTCATACGATACGGGCGGGCGATGCGAATATGTTTATGAGCCCCATTTTTAGCCAATCGTTGGCCAATATTAGTGCCGCTCAAATTGAGCTCTATGATACAGATGGTGCACTGGGTGCGGCGCGCGGAGCGGGTGTGGGAGCAGGCCTTTATGAATCATTAGAACAGGCGTTTTCTACCCTTGAGAAAAAACAAATCATCGAACCAGATGGAACAAATTTAAATGAGGCGTATGGACGCTGGAAAAATACCGTTGAGAAAGCAATAGAAACATAGGAGAAGTACATGAGTGTGGTTACAGGCAATACAGAATATTTTCAGGGCATTGGTAAAATTGCATTTGAAGGGCAGGCGAGTGATAACCCGTTAGCCTTTAAATGGTATGATGAAAACCAAGTGGTAGCAGGCAAGACCATGAAAGAGCACTTTCGTTTTGCAACCGCCTATTGGCATAGCTTTTGTGGCGTTGGGAGCGATCCATTTGGACCAGGTACACAACAATTTCCATGGGCGGCTGGGTCAGATGCGGATGAGCGAGCGCGCAATAAGATGGACGCTGCGTTTGAGTTTATGACCAAGCTGGGGACGCCATATTATTGTTTCCATGATTTTGATTTAGTGGAAGAAGGCGATTCATTTGCTGAATCATCGCGTCGGCTAGAACATATCGTGGCGTATGCGAAAGAGAAGCAGGCGGCATCGGGGGTGAAGCTCCTTTGGGGAACGGCAAACCTGTTTAGTAACCCGCGCTACATGAACGGAGCGGGCACCAATCCGGATTTTAATGTGGTTGCCTATGCCGGCGCTCAGTTGAAAAACGCGATAGATGCTACGATTGCCCTGAACGGAGAAAATTATGTTTTCTGGGGTGGACGCGAAGGCTACATGAGCTTGTTAAATACCAACATGAAACAGGAATTGGATAACTTTGGGAACTTCCTGCGGATGGCTCGTGATTATGCACGTGCGCAGGGCTTTGAAGGTACGTTCTTTATTGAGCCCAAGCCTGCAGAGCCAAGCAAGCATCAGTATGACTTTGATGCGGCAACGGTCATCGGCTTCTTGCAACAGCAAGGATTAGCGGAGGACTTCAAGCTCAACCTCGAGGTGAATCATGCTACGTTGGCAAATCATACCTTCCAACATGAGTTGCAGGTGGCGGTTGATGCAAACATGTTGGGCTCGATCGATGCGAACCGGGGAGATTATCAGAATGGATGGGATACCGATCAGTTCCCTAACAATCTGATGGAGACCACAGAGCAGATGATGGTGATCTTGCAGGGCGGTGGAATTCAAGGCGGCGGTGTGAATTTTGATGCAAAAGTGCGCCGAAATTCAACCGATCGCGAAGATCTGTTTATCGCGCACATTAGCGGAATGGATGTATTTGCGCGGGCGTTGGTCGCGGCGGATCGGATTTTGAGTGAATCGGCCTATTCAAAAATGTTAGCCGATCGATATGCGACCTTTGGAAGCGGCGAAGGTGCTTCCTTTGCCGCGGGTGATATGAGCTTGGAGCAGTTGGCTTCGATTGGAGCAGCTCAGGGTGAACCGGCATTAACCAGCGGCAAGCAAGAGCTGTTTGAAGCGATCATCAATCAATATGTATAGCTGACAGGCGGCTCTTGAGCCGTTAGGTTTTCCGGTATGAAGTTAATTTTTTCGGATGCCTTTATGTTGGCGGTGGAGAAGCCGAGTGGCTTGCTGTCTGTGCCTGGCAAGGGGGCAGATAAGCAGGATTGCATGTTGTCGCGTATGCAAGCGGTGTATCCTGATGCGTTATTAGTTCATCGGCTGGATATGGATACGTCGGGACTGATGCTGTTTGCTCGCTCACTGGAGGCGCAGCGGGCGCTCTCGATGCAGTTTGAAAAGCGGGCGATAGAGAAAGTATATATCGCTTGGGTGGAAGGGTGTTTGGTGCTGGATGAGGGCGAGATCGATTTGCCGTTGCGCAAAGATATGGAGCAGGCGTTGCCGCCGCGGCATATGGTGGACCTCGAGCAAGGAAAGCCTGCGCAAACGCGGTGGCGGGTGCGTGATCGGCTCGAAACGCAAACGCGTGTTGAGTTGGTTCCGTTGACGGGGCGGTCGCATCAGTTGCGCGTTCATATGCAATCGCTTGGGCATCCGATCGTGGGCGATCCAATTTATGGCACGCCGGATGAGCGGTTGATGTTGCACGCGCAACGGCTCTCCTTGGATCATCCGATGCATGGAGATCGGATTGAGCTTGAATCAATCTCGCCGTTTTGAAGAATGGGGCTATGGCAGATACAGTTTTTAAAGGGCGCTTCGATGGGTTGGAAATCGCGTTTGTGCATGCGGTGACGACCGAGTTGGTGAACCAGATTGTGGTGATGCATGATTGCGATCCGGCGGCAGCCCATTTATTGGGAAGGTCGGTTACGGCGGGCGCGATGGCGGCGGTTCTGTTGCCTGAGAATCAGCGGGTGAATGTGAGTTGGCGCTATCCGGGTGCGCTGAAGGCAATTGTGGTGGATGCGGGTCAGGATGGGACGATTCGGGGCATGATTTCACCGCCTCAGTTGGGTGCATTGGCGGAAGATAATGCGGCTTTGTTTGGTGATGTGGGTGAGTTGCAGGTGGTGACAACGGCGGCCGGACAAATTTTAAATTCGGGAACAACGCCGGTGGCACTGCATGATCCGGTTAATGATTTTGCGTATCACTATTCGATTTCAGATCAAATTGAAACGGAGTTGAGCGCACTGATTGGGTTTCAGCGAAGTGCTGAGGAGCCTGTGATAGTATCGCAGGGGTGGATGATTCAAGCATTGCCTGCGTGTGATTTGGAACAGTTTGATCGGATTCGTCGTCGGATGGAGGGGCCTGCTTTTCGGCGTTTGGTACAGCAGCCGAATGCAGCAGATGATGGGTTTGGTCGCGTGGTCGATGTTTTGGTGACGCAGGAGCCAGGATATACGGGGCTTGAGGTGGCGCGGGTGGCGGCCCCTTGTTTTGCGTGTACTTGTTCGCGAGAAAAAATGGCGGCGGTAATCCGAAGTATTCCGGTCCCGGAGCGGATGAATATGGTGAGGCGCGATGAGGATGTGCATATTAATTGTCAGTTTTGTGCTTCAAAATATCGGCTGACGATCGCGGATTGTATCGCGGCATGGAACAATCGTTCCGGCGATTAAATTGCGGTTTTTTAGATGGGGAATTGTGATCGTTTCGTTTGGCACAAATCCCTTATTTTGATAAGGTCCTCCGATTGTTAATTAACGGGTTGAAGGATCAATATGACGGACGATCAAAACGAAGATTTTAAAGGCGCTCCTGAGCGTAATGCAGCGGACGAAAACCCAACAGCAAAGCAGTATGGTGCGGATCATATTACGGTGTTGGAAGGGATTGAGGCGGTTCGTAAGCGGCCGGCAATGTATATCGGTGATACAGGCGTTAGAGGGTATCACCATTGTGTGTATGAGGTGGTTGATAACTCGATTGATGAGGCGTTGGCGGGCTACTGTTCACATGTAGAAGTGCGGATTAATGAAGATGGATCGCTATCGGTTATCGATGATGGTCGAGGGATTCCGGTTGATATGCACCCGACAGAGGGTAAGCCAGCGGTGACGGTGGTGTTGACGGTTTTACATGCGGGCGGAAAATTTGATTCGGAGACCTATAAGGTTTCAGGTGGGTTGCACGGCGTGGGTGTATCGTGTGTGAATGCCCTTTCTGAGTGGCTTGAAGTAGAGGTGAAGCGAGACGGAGCGGTTTATCATCAACGGTTTGAAGAGGGAGCTGAAACCACGGACTTGGTAGAGATCGGAAAGACCGATGATACCGGTACGACGGTTACGTTCATGCCAGACCATACGATTTTCGCCCATGAGGGGGGGTTCCAGTGGGACATTTTGTCGGCGCGCTTGCGTGAGTTGGCTTTTTTGAATCGCGGGGTTTCGATCAGGTTGAAAGAAGATGTAACGGGTCGGGAGGAGGAGTTCAAATATGAAGGTGGCATCAAAGAGTTTATTTCACACTTGAATAAGAATAAATCTCCGATGCATCCGGAAGTGATCTATTTTGAGCAAGAGCGCGATGATGTTGTGGTTGAGATTGCGATGCAGTATTCGGATGCATTCAACGAAACACTCTTTTCGTTTGCGAACAATATTAACACGATTGAAGGCGGCACGCATATGTCGGGGTTTCGGTCGGCACTGACTCGAACGGTGAATGCGTATGCTAAGACCAATAAGCTGATCAAGGATGATAAGCAGTCGATGAGCGGGGAAGATATCCGTGAAGGGTTGACGGCGGTCATCAGTGTGAAGATTCCGGATCCGCAGTTTGAGGGACAGACGAAGACCAAGCTTGGAAATGGTGAGGTTGAAGGCATTGTTCAGCAGATTGTGAATGATGAGCTGGGAAGTTGTTTTGAAGAAAACCCATCGATTGCACGGACGGTTATTGATAAAGCAGTAGTGGCGGCACGGGCGCGGATGGCGGCGCGGAAGGCTCGAGATTTAGCAAGACGTAAAGGAGCACTAGAAAGTGGCGGTCTGCCAGGTAAGCTGGCGGATTGTTCGAGTCGGGAGCCAGAGCGGACGGAGCTTTATATTGTGGAGGGTGATTCTGCGGGCGGGTCGGCCAAGCAGGGGCGTGATCGTGAATTTCAAGCGATTCTTCCTGTGAAGGGTAAAGTGATCAATGTGGAGAAGGCGCGGTTGGATAAGGTGCTTGCGAACGAAGAAATCCGGACGATGATTACAGCGATCGGAACGGGAATTGGTTTGGATGATTTTAATATCGAGAAGACGCGGTATCATAAAATTATTATCATGACCGATGCCGATGTGGATGGCGCACACATTCGGACGTTGTTATTGACGTTCTTTTATCGTCAGATGCGCCAGCTAATTGAAAACGGATATATCTATATTGCCCAGCCTCCTTTGTACAAAGTAACGCGTCGGAAACGGGAAGAATATGTGGAATCCGATGCGCATTTAACCCAAATTCTGCTCGATCTCGGTGCGGATGGTTTATTGCTGGAAGATGCAACGGGCGCCCCGCTGAAAAATACGGGAGAATTGCGTGTGTTGCTTGAGCATCTGGTTGAGATGGAGGGGCTGGCGGATCTGTTGCGTCGTCGGGGAATTTTATTGGAGGCCTATCTTCGCGAACAAGATGCGGAAAGCGGTGCCTTTCCTCGTTATGTGGCTTACTTAAATAAGCAGGGTGATGAGCCGAATGTTCGATTTGCCTTAGATGAGCATCAGTTGAAAGCGATATTTGAGAATACAGATTTACCGGAGCGGCATGATGAAATCTTTTCGGCGAAGCCATTGCAAGAAGCGGTGCAGCGCTTGAAAGACGATGGCTTCTCGGTCGATCAGCTGGTCGGAGATGAAACGATTCGCTTTCAGTTGGATGATAAGGGAACCAAAATTGAAGTTTCTGGGCTGATGGATCTGCTGCCAGCGGTGCGGACGTTGGGGCGTAAAGGAATGAACATTCAGCGCTATAAAGGATTGGGAGAAATGAACCCGGAGCAATTGTGGGAAACTACCCTCAATCCAGAAAACCGCAGAATGACAAAAGTGATTTTGGAAGACGCGGTGAAGGCCGATGAAATGTTTACCATTTTGATGGGCGATGAAGTAGAGCCCCGTCGTGAGTTTATTCAAAATAATGCGTTGCATGTAACGAATCTAGATATCTAAGGACTGTGAATGAGTGAAGTAACCCAAGAGCGAATTGATCTGATCAATATTGAAGATGAAATGCAACGTGCCTATATCGATTATTCGATGTCGGTGATTGTCGGTCGTGCCCTGCCGGATGCGCGTGATGGACTCAAGCCCGGGAATCGCCGAATTCTGTATGCGATGAAGGAGCGGGGCTGGACGCATAGTAAGGCTTATGTGAAGTGTGCGAAGGTGGTTGGTGAAGTGATCGGTAATTATCACCCCCATGGTGATACGGCTGTTTACGATACGATTGTTCGGATGGCGCAGGATTTTGCGATGCGGGGCATGTTGATTGATGGCCAAGGCAACTTCGGCTCGATCGATGGGGACCGCGCGGCGGCGTATCGATATACCGAGTGTCGTTTACGTCCGTTGGCAGAAGAGCTGCTGGCAGACATCGATAAGAACACGGTTGATATGCGCCCCAACTTTGATGAGTCATTGATGGAGCCAGCGGTATTGCCTGCTCGTGTTCCTAATTTACTTGTGAATGGTTCCACAGGAATTGCGGTGGGGATGGCCACCAACATTCCTCCCCATAATTTAAGTGAAGTGATCGATGGCACCATTGCGTTGATTGATGATCCTGATATTTCTGTGGAAGCGTTGTGTGAACACATCAAGGGGCCGGACTTCCCAACGGGGGGTACGGTGTATGGATTAAATGCCGTTCGAGATCTCTATATGACGGGTCGTGGCAAGATCAAGATGCGCGGCAAGGCAATCATTGAAGAAGAGGATAGCGGCAAGGCTCGGATCATTATTCATGAAATTCCGTATGCGCTAAACAAAACACTTTTAATTCAGAAAATGGTTCAACTCGTTCGGGACAAAAAATTGGAAGGGATTTCTGATATCCGAGACGAGTCGGGCAAAGAAGGCATTCGCTTGGTGCTTGAGCTGAAGCGGTCCGCAGTTCCCAATGTGCTATTGAACAACCTGTTTAAATTCACGCAGCTGGGGTCAACGTTTGGCGCGATTATGCTGGCGATTGATAAGGGCAAGCCTCGGGTTATGAACCTGAAAGAGGTGTTGCATTGCTTCGTAACGCATCGATTCGAAGTGATTACTCGTCGGACGCAGTTTGAGTTGGATAAAGCGAAGGCACGGGCGCACATTTTAGAAGGGTTGCTCATCGCCATGGACAACATGGATGAAGTCGTTCGTATTATTCGTGATTCGAAAGATCGCGACGAGGCGCAAAACCGGTTAATTGAGGTGTTCAACTTCACGGAGACGCAGGCGAAAGCGATTTTAGATATGCGGTTGTACCAGCTCACGGGGCTGGAACGCGGCAAGGTTGAAGCAGAGTATGCTGAACTAAAAGAGCTGATGGCGTATCTAGAAGATTTGTTGGCGCATCCAGAAAAAATCTATGCGGTTATGAAAGAAGATCTGAGTGAAATTCGCGCTAAATATGGCGAAATACGTCGGACAGATCTTTCGATAGATGAGGGAGAAATCGATATTGAGGATTTGATCGCAGATGAACCATGCGTGATTACTCTTTCCAGCACGGGCTATATTAAGCGCGTTCCTACCGATACCTATCGTCAGCAACGTCGAGGTGGAAAAGGGGTTATGGGCATGAACACAAAAGACGAAGATTTCGTTGAACATGTGTTTACGGCTTCGACGCATGATTACTTGCTTTGCTTTACCGAGGCAGGACGGATGTACTGGTTGAAGGCCTATCGCGTGCCGGAGGGTTCTCGACAGAGTCGTGGGCGTTCGTTAGCGAATGTGTTGCAGATGGCGCAAGATGAAAAACTGGCGGCGATTATTTGTGTACGTGATTTGGATGACGATCAACATCAGCTCTTGATGGCGACCCAAAAAGGGGTGGTTAAAAAGACGGTTCTATCCGCCTATAAGAACGTCCGTGTTGCAGGAATTAATGCGATCAAGATCGATGAAGATGATCAGCTCATTGGGGTTGTTTTAACGGATGGCGATAACGACGTGATGTTAAGTATGCGTAATGGAAAGTCCATTCGTTTCCACGAGAGCGGTGCGCGTTCCATGGGGCGGGTGTCTCGCGGGGTTCGTGGTGTAAGGCTAGAGGGCGATGACCGTGTGGTCTCGATCGATATTGTTGATACGCAGGCAAGCATGATGGCCATTACCGAAAACGGTTATGGCAAACGAACGAGCTTTGATGAATACCGTACGCAGAGTCGAGGTGGTAAAGGGATCATCAGCATTCAAACATCCGAACGAAATGGAATAGTGGTGAGTGCGCATGCGGTGACGGATGAGAATCGGTTGATGTTGATCACCGATGGGGGCCAGATGATTTGTATTGGCGCCAGTGATCTGCGTGTGATCGGCCGGAATACGCAAGGCGTTCGTCTCTTCAATCTCAAGGAGGGCGATAAGCTTGTGTCCGCGGCGGTACTGGCTCCGGAAGAGATCGAGGAGTCGCTTGTATTTGGTGAGGATGATTCTGAGGCGAGCGTGGAACAGGCTTCAGAAGGTGCGAATGAACCAACTGCTTCGGATGAGTCTGAAGCTACGGATTAACCGTAGCTTTCTTCATAATCATCCATAGAAGCTCGGACTACTTTGAGTGCGTGGTCGCGACCATAGGTGTCGGTAATTTTGACATCTCGTTCGTGACCGGGTACGCGTTTGTAGGTTTCAAAATAGTGCCGTAGTCGCTCGAGAAGGGCAGAAGACATTTCCGAAATATCGGTCGCATTTTTCCAGAATTCATCGTTGTGAAGTATGGCGATAATCTTGTCGTCGGCTTCTCCTTTATCGACCATCTGCAGCCCCCCAATAACGCGTGCGGTTAGGATTACTTCGGAGCGGTTGATAGGGCGTTCGGTGACAACACAAATATCGAGCGGATCGCCATCACCCCGTTTTGCTTTTGGAGAGAGTTCGGTCACGCGTGTGCCGCAGTAGGTTTGAGGAATAAAGCCATAGAGCATGGGCGTGAGTGAGGAGGTGAGCTGCGGACGATCGACGCGGAGATATCCAGTTGATTTGTCTACTTCATATTTTACAGAGCAAAGCGGGGTCATTTCGATGAAGGCGTTAACCACCTCTGGAGCTTCTTCACCGGCTTCCAATCCATGCCAAGGGTGGGGGCGCCAGCGATAAAATGATTTTGGAAAAGATGCCATAGTGTGTCCTTTTTATGAATTATAATTCGCGAACCATATTCGCACCGAGCTGGGTAAGTCGATCTTCAATTGCTTCATATCCACGATCAATGACGCTGGCATTTTTTATGAGGCTTTCTCCGTTGGCACAGCAAGCGGCAATAAGCATGGCCATTCCGGCTCGAATGTCAGGGCTGGTTAAGATACTGCCTCGCAGTTGGGTGGGGCCGACGACGACGACGCGGTGCGGATCACAAGGGATAATGTTGGCACCCATACTCATGAGATGGTCGACAAAGTACATACGGCTTTCGAACATTTTTTCAAAAAAGAGGGTGGTGCCTTTGGTTTGCGTGGCGAGGACAATCGCAACGCTCATGAGGTCGGAGGGAAAAGCGGGCCAAATGCCATCTTCAATTTTAGGGGTATCGTTTCCAATGTCGCCTTGAATGGTACGGTCGATCTGCTGGGGGAGATGCAAGGTTCCGGCGTCATCAACACGCCATTGCACACCGAGGCGAGCATAGGTGCGTTGCATAATATTTAAGACAAGAGGGTCGCCGGCGTGGGGAATAGTGAGTGCGCCTCCGGTTGCGACGGCGGCGGCAATGAAGCTGCCGATTTCGATGAAGTCGGGTTGAACGCGATGGGTGGTGCCATGCAGGGAGGGCACGCCTTGAACATGAATTCGATTCGTGCCAATTCCGCTGACGGAGGCTCCCATGGCATTCAGTAAATTTGCTAAGTCTTGTACGTGAGGTTCGCAGGCGGCATTGTAGATAATGGTCTCGCCTTCGGCGAGGGTGGCGGCCATTAAGATATTTTCGGTGGCGGTAACGCTGGCTTCATCTAATACAATTTCTGTGCCCGTGAGGCGCGTGCTTGAAAAGTGATAGGTGTGGTTGATTTCGATATCGATTCCGAGGGCGGTGAGTCCATGAAAATGGGTATCGAGGCGACGGCGTCCGATCACATCACCGCCTGGAGGATGAATGGTGGCGCTGCCGTGACGGGCGGTTAGCGGGCCGGCCATGAGAATGGAGGTTCGGACGCGCGCGCAGAGGTCAGCGTCTAGCTCGGTTTGTTGAATGGAGGCGGCATGGAGGGTGAGGGTATGATCGTCTCTGTGAATTTGGACTCCGAGAGCTTCGAGTAATTCGAGCATCACCCTGACATCTTTAATGAGGGGGATGTTCTCGAGAGTGATCGGCTGGTCTGTTAACAGGCAAGCGGCAAGCATGGGCAAAACCGCATTTTTATTGCCCCGCGGAACGAAGGTGCCATGAATAGGATGTCCGCCTTCAATTCTAAGCCTTGCCATTTTGACATACCTTTAAATGAGATGAAATTCAGATTCCTCGACCGGGTAAACCGCCAATACCTGGAAGCTGTCGAGAGCCTTCCCATTGTTTGGGGGTATTCCATGGCATATCTGAGAATTCTTTTTCATCTTGATCTGGGGGCGGTGTTGCGCAACCTGAGAGCAGGGTGAAAAAGGTAATAATAAAAAAAGTTTGTATCGTGATTTTCATAAAATAAAAAAAGCCCCGGCAAGCGGGGCTTTTCTGCCAATAGAATTGATTAAAGAACAGCGTCTTTTGCGGCTTTAGCAATTCGGAATTTCAGAACGGTTTTAGCTGGGATCTGAATGGTTTCACCCGTTGCAGGGTTACGACCCTGGCGAGCTGCACGGTCTTGCTTAACAAGTTTGCCGATTCCTGGAATAGTGAAGCCATCTGAGGCACCTGCATATGCAAGTTCGCAAAGGGCTTCTAGAGCGTCTTTTGCTTGTGCTTTGCTGATGTCTGCCTTTTCGGCAACGGCTGCGATGATTTGTGACTTAGTCATTGGTTTGCCCATTATTAATTCTCCTGATGTTTTGACTGTGGGTCTCCCCCTACTTGCCGATATTATATCGGACGCTTAAAGTCATGAATTAAGCTGTTTGCAGGGCTTTTGGCAACCTAAAAATAGAAAACCTCATCGGAAGAGGGTGTTGTATGGTTTCAATCTTGCGCCAATGGGCTCAATCTGATTTTCTACTGTCTTCTTTTTTTAGGTGGGGAGGTCTCTGTTTGAGAGGAAAAAAGATGCGCCTTCAATCGGACTGAGAGAAGTGAGAAAAGAATGATAAGTGCGTTAGCAAGCTGTTTTATAGGAGCCTTTTTGGCTCCATTTCTTCATCGTCGATTTCCGCGAGGATCGGGGATTCTATTGGCATTCATTCCGTTGATGATTTTTATCGGTGTGCTGAATGGATCGATTGTTGGGTCGTTGGGAGAAGGGGCGCCTACGTTGTTTTATTTAGATGGGCTCTCACGCCTGTTTGTGTTGCTGATCAGTGGAATTGGCACGTTGATTTTATTATATACGCATGGCTATCTCAAGGGAGACGCGCTGCAGGGTCGCTTTCTGTGTTATATGATGGCGTTTATGGGTTCGATGTTGGGATTGGCGATGTCGAACCATTTGTTGTTGCTATTCATCTTTTGGGAGCTGACGAGTTTTACGTCATATCTATTAATTGGATATAATCATGAAAGTCAGGCAGCGCGCGATGCGGCGCTACAAGCGATGTTGGTGACGGTGAGCGGGGGGCTTGCTTTGCTAGCAGGAGTTGTTTTGATGACGGATGCGGCGGGGACGTGGTATTTGTCTGACTTGATATATCAAGGGGATTTGCTTCGGGCGCATGAACACTATATTCCGATCTTGGTTTTAGTGGCGTTGGGCGCGTTCACGAAGTCGGCACAATTCCCTTTTCATTTTTGGTTGCCCGGTGCAATGCAGGCGCCGACTCCAGCGAGTGCCTATCTGCATTCGTCAACGATGGTGAAGGCAGGGGTTTATCTCTTAGCGCGGCTCTCTCCTGTGTTGGGGCATACACCGGAGTGGAGTGGATTGTTGATGACGGTGGGTGCGATTACATTTGTGGGGGGGGCAGTGATGGCCGCAGGACAACACATCCTGAAGCGTCTTTTGGCCTATACGACCGTATCGGCATTGGGTGCCATGGTGATGTTGATCGGGGTCGGTTCCAAATATACGATTAAAGCGATGGTGGTTTTTTTGGTTGCCCATGCGTTTTATAAAGCAGCTTTATTTATGGTCGCTGGTTCGATAACGCATGAGACTGGGGAAAAGTCGGTCGATCGATTGGGCGGTTTGCGGCGTGTGATGCCATTCACGTTTGTGGGAGCGATTGTGGCGGGGCTCTCGATGGGTGGGTTTCCTCCCTTATTTGGTTTTGTGGCGAAGGAAGCTTGGTTGCATTCATTAGGTTCAGCGGTGGGGTTAACGGTCGCGACCGTTGTGGGGGGTGCCGCCTACGTGGTTGTTGGGCTTTCGGTTGGATGGAAGCCTTTTGTGGGGCCAGCCCCGGAGGGGCAACGGGCGCATGAGGCTCCTTGGTTAATGCGGTTGGGACCCATTGTTTTGGGTGTTGGTTCGATCTTAATGGCCCTTTTTTGTGGGATGATTGGAACGAGTTTTATTCAGCCTGCCGCGATGGCTATATACGGCAAAACCTTTTCGGTGGATCTTCACCTCTGGGAAGGGTTCAATCGGTACTTTTATATCAGTATGGCAACGTTGGTGCTGGGGGTGTGTGCGTTTCGAATACGTTCTCTGTTTTTGAGGGGGGCAAAGACGCTCTCGATACTCTCGCCGTTTGGAGCTGAAGCGGGTTATCAGCGTGGATTGAAAGGAATATTGAGTTTGGCAACATGGCTGACCAAACGGTTGCAGACGGGTCTGTTGCGCGACTATATCCGAGTTGTTATTCTGTTTGCCGTGGCGTTGGTGGGGGTGGCTTTTTGGCGAAGTGGGATGGTGTTTACGGGGGCGGTTACGGCGTGGCAGCCGCAAGTGGTTTTATTGGCTGGCATTATGGGAGTGGCGGCTTGGGCTGCGATTTTTGCGAAGTCTCGATTGGGGTCGATTTTGTGTTTGGGTATTGTGGGCTATGGCGTGGCGATGCTCTTTTCATTTTATAGCGCACCTGATTTGGCCATGACGCAGTTGGTGATTGAGTCGTTGACGATTATTTTAATTGCGCTAGCTTTTTATCATCTACCTCATAAGCAGCGCATCTCACCGCGCGCCACGCGTTGGACGGATGGATTGATCGCAACGTTGTTTGGGGGGGTAATGATGTTGTTGGTTATGGCGGCGATTCATGTGGAACACGTGACACCTGTTTCGGATTATTTCCTAAACAATAGTTATCTCGAGGCGCATGGTCGCAATGTCGTGAATGTGATTTTGGTTGATTTTCGTGCGCTGGATACGTTGGGTGAAATTACCGTATTAACGGTTGCCGCGCTGGGTGGATTTGCCCTGTTGAAGTTGCGTGCGAAAAAGAAAGAGGAGTCTTCATGACTTCTTTAATTCTTCGCACAGCTACGCGTTATCTTTTTATTCCGTTGATGATTTTTTCGATCTATCTTCTTCTGCGAGGGCATCATTTGCCGGGAGGCGGTTTTGTGGGTGGACTCATGGCGGGGGCGGCTTATGCGTTATATGCATTGGCATTTGATGTGGCAACGGCTCGCAAGAAATTGCGAGTTGACCCGATCTCATTGGCGGTGGTGGGATTGGCGATGGCCTGCCTTAGTGGGGTTCCCGCGCTGTTATATGGCGAGGCTTTTTTAACGGGGATTTGGTGGGAAATTCCGTTGTTATTTGGCGAGGTATTCGATTTGGGAACGCCGTTAATTTTTGATACGGGCGTCTATTTTGTTGTGTGGGGCATATTGCTCACGTTGGTTTTTTCATTAGGGGAGGAGGCCTGATGGATTGGATCTTGGCGTTGCTTATTGGGCTGCTCTATGGCAGTGGGCTTTTTCTTATGATGCGTCGAACGTTGGTTCAGTTGGTGATGGGGTTAGGCTTGTTGAGTCACGGTGCCAATTTGCTTATTTTTATTGCGGGTGGATACGGTCGTGGTGCGGCGCCAATTCTGGAAGAAGGGCAGAAGACTTTTTCGGTTCAGCCTGCCGATCCGCTTCCTCAAGCGCTGATTCTAACGGCGATTGTGATTAGTTTTGCGGTTACTGCTTTTGCACTTACGCTCTTTTTGCGCACGGTTACATCAACCGGAACGGATGATGTGGATGCGATGCTGGAGGATAACGCATGAAGCTGATTCCGGTGTTGCCGATTATAATTCCGTTGCTTGGCGCTTTGGCAGCACTGGTTGGACGCCGCTCCTTGGTGTGGCAGAAAGCAGTGGGTATGCTGAGCGCGTTTCTGATGGTGGGCGTTTCGGTGTGGATGATTGTGAAGGTGGCAGATGGAAGGGCCCCTTTGGTGTTGCATACGGGTGGCTGGGCAGCCCCGTATGGGATTACGTTGGTGGTGGATATGCTCGCGGCGGCGATGTTACTGTTGAGCGCGATTGTGGCAGCGGTGGTGGCGGTGTATGCCTGTGGGGATTTGGATGACGATCGCTTTCGATTTGGATTTATTCCTCTGACGCTCATTATGATGATGGGGGTGAATGGAGCCTTTGTGGCGGGAGATGTGTTCAACCTCTATGTTTGGTTTGAGGTGTTGTTAAGCGCGTCTTTTGTTCTGTTGGCATTGGGTGGAGAGCGAAAGCAGATGGAAGGGTCGGTTAAGTATGTGACCTTGAATTTGATTTCTTCGGCCTTATTTTTGGCGGGGATTGGTATTTTATACGGAATGGCAGGCACGCTTAATATGGCGCAGTTAGCGCAGGTGGTAAGCGAAGGCGGATCGGGCGGTAGTGCAACGTTAAGTGCGGCTCTTTTCTTAGCAGGTTTCGGTATTAAGGCGGGGATTTTCCCGCTCTATTTCTGGTTGCCGGCGAGTTATCCAGCGCCTCCGGCCTCGGTTTCCGCCATTTTCTCAGGGTTGTTGACGAAGGTTGGGGTCTATGCGCTGATACGGGTTTTCACGCTGATCTTTGTCGAAGATGTTGCCTTTACGCATGGGCTGCTATTGGGGTTGGCCGCTTTAACGATGGTTACCGGTGTTTTTGGTGCAGCCTCACAATTTGAGATTCGTGCGATTCTCTCTTTTCATATTATCAGCCAGATTGGCTATATGATAATGGGGTTGGCTTTGTTTACCCAGTTGGCTTTGGCAGGAACGATTTTCTATGTAATTCATAATATGGTTGCGAAGACCAATCTCTTCTTGGTGGGCGGTGCAATCCAGCACCTTAAAGGCTCGACGCATTTGAAAAAAATCGGCGGGCTGTACAAAGAATATCCATTTCTCAGTATTTTGTTTCTGATTTCTGCGATGTCGTTGGCGGGGATTCCCCCGCTTTCGGGATTCTTTGCAAAATTTATTTTGATTGTAGCGGCGTTGCGAGCCGAGCAATGGCTGATGTGCGGTGTGGGGCTTTTTGTGGGCTTGTTGACGCTCTATTCGATGACAAAAATTTGGGCAAATGGATTCTGGGCGGAACAACCGGAGGAAGTTCCAGTGGTGGAACCCGTTTCATCGGCAAAGCGGTTTGCCTTGATTTTTCCAATTGCGGTGCTTGCCATTATTACGATCTGCATGGGTCTTGGCGCGATGTTTGTGTTTGAATTTTCGGATCGAGCAGCGGTCCAATTGCTAGATCGAACGTTTTATATTGAACATGTATTGGGTGGAGGTATGAAATGAGCGGAGCGCAACCAGAGCGATCTCCTTTCGCCTTGCGAGTACTGCGCTCGATTGGATTTATCTTTTTCTTCCTGAAAGAGCTATTGGTCTCTTCGGTTCGCGTGGCGGTGGATGTTATAAAGCCTACCATATCATTTCAGCCAGGGGTGATTGCGTTTCCTTTGCGCGCTTCAAGTGATATGGAAATTATGTTACTCGCCAATGTGATTTCATTGACTCCGGGGACCTTGAGCCTAGACGTTTCCGAGGATCGAAAGACCCTCTATATTCATGCCATGTATGCAGCGGACCCAGAGGCAGTACGAGCAGAGATTCGCGAAGGCTTAGAAAAACGGTTGTTAGAGGCGGTGCGGTAAGATGATGGAATTTACGATAGATAGTGCGATGATTGTTTTGATGGTTTCATTAATTCCCGCTCTGATACGGGTGATCAAGGGACCGTCGTTGCCGGACCGAGTGATTGCGCTGGATGTTGTTGCATCTATTGTAGTTGCCATTATTCTGGTGCACTGTATTCGGAGTGGATCGCTCTATTATCTTACGGGGGCCACGGTCGTAGCGTTGGTTGCCTTTTTGGGCACCGTGGCGCTTGCTTTGTATATTCGGCGGGGAGGGGCGTCTTAATGCGTGAGGTGCTTATCTATTTTTTTCTTTTTTTTGGGGCGGTGATGATGTTGATCGCGGCGATTGGATGTTTGCGTCTGCCTGATCTTTATACGCGGATGCATGCGGCAACCAAAAGCGGAACCGTGGGTATTATGGGCATCGTGATTGCGATGATGATTCATGTCGGTGATACGTCGGTTATATTGCGAGGGATGTTGGTGATCCTCTTCTTTTTACTTACCGCGCCCGTGGCAGCTCACATGATTGGTCGTGCGGCATATCGATCGGGCGTTCCGCTCTGGGAAAAAACCTGCGTTGATGAGTGGAAAAAACAAGAGCCTGACTCCGAAGAGTAATCTAAGTTTCTCGTTCACTTGATCACAGAGAAACCCTTTTTAATAAATCAAGATTGACCCCTTGCTATAATTTATTTATACTCTTTATTTAATTTTTAAGAAAAGGAGCGGATAATGAAAAAATGGATGTGGATCGCAGCCGTTGTGGCGTTGGGTTGTGCCGTGGAGGCAAAGGGGCCAACCAAACTTGAAATCACTGATGTCCGAGATTATACGAGAAAAGAGAATGATGAGCGAGTTCTTGGTCTGGAGGTTTCTTTTGGAGGTGCGGATGACACGCTTGATAATTATATCCGTATTGCCATGCGCCTAAAGGATAAGAAGTCAAAAAAGATCTATTACGCAGAGGACACATTACGCTTCACGCTTAAAACGAGGGATTACGATGTCGCGGGCTATGGAAGTTATGAATATCAAATTTCTCATCCAAAATCGCAACGGCTAAAATTGACGGCGTATACGGTGGAGTTTGGTCTAATGAGAAATGGAGATTTTGCACCGCAGGTTAGCGATTATGATGACGTTGAAAGTTTTAGTGAACTGGTTTCGTCAGCGACGGATAAGTGGACACACTCTTCCATAACATATGGAAAAAACAGCGTGCATTACGTCCATTAGTAAGTGGTTAATTTGTGGAGTTAGTCTGTTGGTGATTCTGCTTGGAGTTTGTTCACGAGCATTTCGGAGCCGGCTCCACAGGAGATGACGGAGCGCATGGCATCTTCAACAGGCACATCGACGGGATGCACATATTTTTCTGGAATGTGGTAGATGAATCCGGAGGTCGGGTTGGGGCCGGTGGGGACAAATACCGAGACGGTTCCATTTCCGTGGCGATCGGTGACAAATGCGGTGACCATAGTTTCGTTCTGAAAGATCTGTACGAGTGCTACTGATGAGAAGGGGGATTGTTTGCGGCCAAAGAATTGATTCACGGTTTCTTTAACCATTTTATATCCGGGGGCTCTGCTGAGCAGGCCGCTTTCAAGACTGCTGTAGAGCATTTGACCGAGTCGAGTGCGAATGAAAAGACCTACGAGAAAACAACCACCCAAGATAACAAAAATAACAATGAGAGTTGCGATGAGTTCATCATAGCGATTGGAGAGGAGCGGAATTGTGCGAACGACCAAATCGGTGAGGGGTTTGATGCCGCTGCTAACAACGCCAAAGAGCCAGCGAAAGGCGAAGATGAGAATGGTGATGGGTAAGATGACGATTACGCCACCTAAGAGCGTGGTCTTTAGAAAGTTTTTTGTCCGTTGAAACATCGTGCCTGATCCTTTCGATTTGCATACTATGCACCTAATTGGTGTTTTCGTAAATAGGGAATCGATAGATGAAAATTGGATTGAATGAACAGGTGGTGGAGGTGCCGGAACGTTCGACGCTGATGGAGGTTCGTAGCCTTTACAGACCTGCGGCAGATGTCTGGATTTTGAATGGTGCGATGGTGATGGAGGATGCGATCCTCTCTGAGGGGGATGAGGTGATGTTGATTGAGCGGGGGGTGGTTCCTCTAAGGGATGAGTTGGAGGCGGTGATGGCGGCACGGCATACGCCGGGGGTTCATGCGCAGATGAAGGCGGCCTCGGTTGGCATTGCTGGCTTGGGCGGTTTGGGGTCTGCGGTGGCGGTGGCTTTAGCGCGGATGGGCGTGGGACGGTTGGTGTTGGTGGATTTTGATGTGGTGGAGCCGAGTAATTTAAATCGGCAACAATATTTTGTGGATCAGCTTGGGCAGTCGAAGGCGGTGGCATTGGGGGAAAATTTAAAACGCATCAATCCGTATGTGAAGACGGAGCTGCATGTGGAGCGAATTACGCCGGAGAATATCGCTTCTTTTTTTGGGGATGTGGATGTGTTGGTGGAGGCGTTTGATCGTCCGGATCAAAAGGCGATGTTGATGCAGTTTGGGGGGGCGTGTCCGTTGGTGGCGGCTTCGGGATTGGCGGGTTATGGTTCGGGTGAGTCGATCGGGGTTCGGAAGATGGGAGATCGTATCTATGTAGTGGGCGATTTAAAGACGGCGGCGGCGCCGGGCTGTGGTTTGATGGCACCGCGGGTTGGAATTGCAGCACATATGCAGGCAAATGTGGTGGTCCAATTGCTGTTGGGTGAGCGATGAGTCGAGCCGTTGCAGAGCAGTTGATAGGGCGTATCCGATTGCGGATGATTCCGGTGTTGGCGGATAATTTTATCTATCTTTTAGATGATGGAGAGCAGGCGGTTTTGATTGATGCGGGGGAGGCGGCGCCGGTCTTGGAGATTGTACGGGCGGAGTCGTTGGCTTTATTGCAGGTGTTGATTACGCATGATCATGCAGATCATACGGGGGGATGTCGCACATTACAGGATGAGTTGGGGGTGTTGGCACGGAGTCCGGGGGTGAGTGCACGTGATGAGGAGTGGCTGGGGAGTCGGTGCAAGGTGGTATCAACACCGGGGCATACGAAGGTGCATAAGAGTTTTTATTTTCCAGAACTAGGGTTGGTGTTCACGGGGGATGCGTTAATTAATGGGGCGTGTGGACGTTTGCTGGGAGGAACTGCTGAGGAGCTGCACGGTTCGTTGCGATGGCTGGCGGCACTGCCGGATGAGACGCGTGTTTTTGGAGGACACGATTATCTATTGGAAAATTTACGCTTTGCTGAGGCGACAGAATTTTCGGTGGCGGCAGTGGAACGGCGGCGGGTGCAATATGGGGTGGATCCGATGGGGGCGCTATTTGCGACGGTGGCAGAAGAACGGGAAACAAATCCATTTTTGAATTGTGCCTCAGCGGCTGAGTTTGCTGCGTTACGGGCTTGGAAGGATTGCTTCTAGATCGTCGAGATGATCGAGCAGGAGTCGACCTTGATGGTCGATGGCGTGCGGATGGTTTTGGCGTAGGGCTTGGATTTGTTTCTCGGCAGCGGTGGTGTTGCCAGCTTTTCTATATTCAAGGTTGAGGGCAAATCGGGCAAATGATTCGATATGAACGCCGTCGGGAAAGTAGCTGTTGGAATGGTGTTGAATGATCTGTTGTAGTTGATCAATTTTTTTATTTCCATTGAGCTGGAGGGCGTGGCGGAGTCGCGCGCATCCCGTGCGGTTTGCTTTTGGGAAACGAGTTTGAAGCGTTTGGAGGATCTGTTTTGCTTCGGGAGAGGTCCAATCAAGGGAGGCTTGGTTATAGAGAGTTTCAATGGTGCGGAGTTGGTCGCGTGTGTAGCGGTCGTTATCTGCGAGAATCCGTTGACGGGCTCGGGTGGGTTCTTTGCGTGCTTGGTTGAGGTATGCTTGTTGTTGAAGTAGGGGGGCGAGTTGTTTTTCTAGTTTCTCAATGCGGGTTTCAAGGGCGGCGATTCGATCGGGACTTGCCTGTTGGGAGGGTTGATCTGCGGGGGCAGAGAGTAGCGGGAGAAGTCCAAGTATGAGGAGGGCTGGTTTCATGGGGTTGATTTGTCGCGGCTGCGGGGGACGAGCTTTAGAAATAGGGGGGCGCCTTCTAAGCCAAAGGCTTCGCGGAGTTGGTTTTTCAGATAGGCGATCCAGTTGGCGCGTGTGAGGTCGGGGTTGTTAACGAAAATGCGGAAATAGATGGGATTGCTTCCGGACTGAGTGGCGTAATAAATTTTAAGTCGGCGGCCTTTGGTCATTGGGGGAGGGAGGTTTTCGACGGCTTTTTGAATGACTCGGTTGAGCACACCGGTGGTGATTTCGGTACGGGTTTGTGCGGCGACATAGTCGATGGCTTCAATGGTACGTTTCATATTATAGCCGCTTTTAGCGGAAACAAATAGGACGGGGGCAAAGTTGAGAAAGGGGAGGGCTTCACGGAGGGCGGGAAGATATCGCGTTTGGGTTACTTCTTGATCGGCGTCTTCGGAGAGATCCCATTTATTGACGAGTAGGAGGCAGCCGCGTTCGGCGTCGATGATTTTGGCGGCGATTTTTTTGTCGCGACTGGTGGGGCCGATTTCTGCATCGATCATGAGGACGACGACGTCGGCGCGTTCAATACTTTTTTCTGTGCGGAGGTTGCTGAACCAGTCGACGGCACCTCGGCTGCGGGTATCTTTTTGAATTCCAGCGGTGTCGATGAGTTGGTAGTGACGGGCGGAGGGACCGTTGCCGATGGTGAAGGGAATCTCTATGCTATCACGGGTGGTTCCGGGCACGTCGGAGACGATAACGCGATCGCTGCGAAGGAGGCGGTTGATGTATGAGGATTTACCGGCATTGGGTCTGCCAACAATGGCTACACGGAGGGGATTCTCGGCGCTCTGATTTTTAATTTTGGGTAGCTGTTGGGTGATCGATGCTAAGAGGGGTTCTATCCCTCGGTTTTGAATGGCTGATACGGGAAAGGTGGGGAACCCAAGACCATCAAAATCGGAGATTTGGTCTTCGCGTTGTGGGTTGTCGGCTTTGTTGGCTAGGAGAAGTACGGGTCGACCACTGCGGTGAAGGAGTCGGGCGACCTCTTCATCTAGGGGAACGAGTCCGGCAGAGATGTCGACGACAAAGAGAATGAGTCCGGCATCGGCAATGGCAATTTCGGCTTGGGCTTCGGTGTTGGCGGTGATGACGTCGTCGGATACTTGTTTGTCGAAATGGCCTAGGCCGCCGGTGTCGATAAGCTCAAAGCGGTGCCCGTTGTGTTCGGCTTCTGCGCTGACTCGATCTCGGGTTACGCCGACTTGTTCATGCACAATGGAGATGCGCCGCCCGACAATCCGATTGAAGAGAGCAGATTTGCCTACATTGGGGCGGCCGACGATGGCGACGATTCGATTGGTAACTTGGGCTTCCATTGTGGGGATGGTCTACACGATGGGGGTTGTGGGAACAAGGTAAAGCGTTGTTTTTAAACGGATTGTACCTTGACGGAAATGCGGGAGAGGCGTAGTTTCCCAACGCTTGTATGAATTTTATGCTCTGATAAAGAGTGGGCGATGCCCGCTCTTTTGTGTTCTAGGGGCTGAAGTGAGATGAAAAGCGAGGTGATCGGGATGAATCCTGCGGAATTAAAAGCGGTAGTTGAATACATGGAGAGCGATCGGGGTGTGAGCCGTGAGGTGATTATCCGTGCGATTGAGTTGGCGTTAGAAAGTGCGTCAGGACGCAATGGAGAACAGGATCCGGATATACGCATCGCGATTGATCGAACCAATTTTCAGATGAAGGCGTATCGCCGTATTTCGGATGGTTCTGAGATTGAGACTACGCCTCAGAGTTTGGGTCGAATTGCTGCACAAACAGCCAAACAGGTGATTATGCAGAAAATTCGTTTGGCTGAAAAAGAATTACTTTTGGACGAATATAAAGATCGGGTCGGTGAGATCTTAACGGGTACGGTTGTGCGGTTTGAGCGGTCGGATGTGATTATTGAGTTGGATCATGGTGAGGCAACACTGTTGGGTCGGGAGCGAGTGCCGACGGAAGAGTATGAGATTGGTGAGCGAATTCGAGCGGTGATTTTGGAAGTGCGTGAGCGCGAGCGGGGTCCTGAGATTGTCTTGTCTCGGAGTCATCCTGATTTTGTGCGGCGTCTGTTTGAGCTGGAAGTCTCAGAAATTGGGGATGGCACGATGGAGATTAAGGGCATTGCTCGTGAAGCGGGGTATCGCAGTAAAGTGGCGGTGGTCTCGAATGATGAGCGGGTCGATCCGGTGGGTGCTTGTGTGGGCATGCGTGGTATGCGAGTGAAAAATATTGTTCGGGAGCTTTCTGGTGAAAAAATAGATATTGTTCGTTGGAGCGATAATATTCGTACATTGATTGCTAATGCGTTGGCCCCTGCGAAATTGAAACATGTGGAGGCAGATGAAGAGACGCAAACGGTGAAGGTTACCGTGGAGCCAGATCAACTGTCGCTTGCGATTGGCAAGCGGGGCCAGAATGCACGGTTGACGTCGAAGTTGACGGGCTGGCGTGTGGATGTACAAAAAGATGAAGAGAGTATGGATTTTGAGGAGCGAGTGGCGGTTGCGGTTACCAAACTGGCTGGCATCGAAGGTATCGGCGACGTGTTTGCTGAAAAATTAGTTTTCTCTGGATTCCTTACGTTAGAAGGGATTTTAGCGGCTGAATTGAACGATCTTGGTTCAATTGAGGGGATTTCGGCGGAAGAGGCTCAGGCGATTTGGTCTGCGGCGGAACAGGCATATATTGCCGAGCATGGTGAGATTACAGAAGAATGAGATTAGATCAGTTAGCACAAAACGTCGGGGTATCTGCTGAAGAGTTGATTGAAATTCTTCAGGATATCGATATTTCGGTTGAGGGAGCAGATTCTATTTTAACGAATGAGCAGATCGCGGCGGTTTGTGATGAGTTGGGATATGCTTCCATTGAGGAGGCGCAAGCTGATAATGAAGCATCAGAACCGGTTGTAAAGCCGGTGAAAGAGCCTTCGAATCCGGTTGTTGAGGAGATTGTTCCGGAACCGGAATTAGAGGGGGTCGAGCCGCAGGAGATTACGCCTGAAGATGAAGAAGGACCATTGATTGAGCTGAAAAAGTCGAAGGTGATGGTTAAAGATTTTGCTGAAATGTTAGACGTGAAGCCGAATATGTTGATCGCAGAGTTGATGCGGATGAATGTGTTTGCCTCGATCAATGCTGAAATTGATTTGAATGTGGCAAAAAAAATCGGCGAAAAGTATGGC
>ERZ802830.326-NODE-326-length-47261-cov-49.4436_pt1 | contig 47261 bp, 55 predicted proteins | sample MGYA00345654_ERZ802830 | MGnify/ENA primary metagenome ERZ802830 (study PRJEB30503, sample SAMEA104212375) | marine metagenome | biome: Westerlies Biome; feature: [SRF] surface water layer (ENVO:00010504) within the epipelagic zone...; material: water...
CTGTTCAAGAAGAAAGCGATGAAATTAATTTAACACCTATGCTTGATGTTGTTTTCATCATGCTTATATTCTTTATTGTTACAGCTAATTTTATTAAAGAGCCCGGGTTAGAGATTAATAGGCCTGACTCAGATACTGCAGAGACTCAAGAAAATGCAGCAATTTTAATAGCCGTTGGACCAACTGGAGAAGTTTGGATGGATGGCAGAAGGATTGATGTAAGGCAGGTTAAGGCTAATGTTGTTAAATTATTAGCTGACAATCCTCAGGGATCTGTTGTCATCCAAGCAGATGAAAAAGCTATGGCAGACACCATTATTCAGGTTATGGATGGTGCAAGAGAAGCCGGTGTAAGCGCAATATCATTAGCATCAGAACCAAAATAGTAAATTATGGATTCAGTTATCTCAGCAATAAAGTCTGCACTAAAACCAGTACAGTCTTTATATAACAAAGCTTTCAATGCTAATAAATATGCTGCAGGTATTGGATTATCTATAATAATTACAACTGCCTTATTTTTTGTAATGGTTATCTTAATTTCACTAGGTGATAGTGGAATGAAAGAAGACACTTCAGTAAAGCTTGCAGATGTGGTTATGCCTGAAAGGCAAATTGATACTTTTATGACAGAAGTTGATAAGCCAGAACAACCAGAAGAACAACCTGAGGACATTGCTCAACCCGACTTAGATCTACAACCTCTAACAGGCATAGATGTTTCTATTGCGAAGCCTAAGGCTAATTTCAAGGCTGGAGGATCATTTTTTAGGGATGGAGAATATATTCCTTTATTTAAAGTACAGCCAATTTATCCGAGAAGAGCACAAGAAAGAGGAACTGAAGGTTTTGCAATAGTATCGTTTACCATTACAGACTCAGGGTCAGTAGAAGATGCTAAAGCATTAGAGGGTTTCTGTGGAGATCCGCAAGGGCCTGAAGAGGAACTAAGACCTTGCACTTTATTTAATAGCGCCTCTGCAAGAGCTGCGTTAAAATTAAAATACAAACCAAAAATTGTGGATGGTAAAGCAACTTCTGTAGAAGGAGTGTTACACAGATTTACTTTTATAATGGCAGATGATGATTAAATTAATTAGCAAACAGAAACTCTTATATTTATTTGCATTATTAGCATTAACATTTTCATATCCAACAACATTTGTTGAAGCACAATCATCTGATAAGCCAAAAAAACAAATTAAATATAAAAAAGCCAGAGCTCTACAAGCAAAAACAGCAAAAAAAATGGCAAAGGTTTATGAGGCTTTAGAAGTAGTAGATGATAAAGGTGAACCTGCACCTGACATGGAAACTGTCCTTGAGATATTAAATGAGCTAAGAAATGATAAAGATAACCTTAAAAGTTATGATCGTTCTGTTATGTGGAACTCATGGGGCTATGTATACATCACAGAAGAGGAATATGAAAAAGCTCTCCAAGCTTATGAAAATGTTATAAATGAACCGGAAGTTACATTACCAATTAGAAATGCTGCTATATTGGCTTCGGCTCAATTGAATATGGCTGAAGGAAATTATCAAAAAGGTATTGAGTTAGTCTTGCAGTGGATGGATCAGGTTGAGACTGTAACAGCTCAAGCATGGGCATTACTTGGACAAGCTTATTTTCAAATTGGCAGTTTTAGAAAATCAAGATCTTCAATGGAAACAGCCGTTTCTATTGCTGAAGAAGAGGGTTACAAGCCAAAAGAAAATTGGTATGTCATTGTTGCTGCATGTATAAGCGAACTAAAAAAAGAAATTGGTGAGAAGGAAGCTCTTTTACAGCAGTTAGATATATATGAAATATTAGTTAATCTATATCCAAAAAAACTTTATTTTGTTCAACTTGGTGGAGTATATGGCCAGTTAGGCAGAGAAAAAGATTACATGATTACTCTAAAAGCTGCACATGCAAAAGATTTTCTAGATAAAGAATCTGAATATTTAGCCTTAGCTCAGCTTTTATTACTTAATCAGAATCCTTTCTGGGCAGCTGAAGTTTTGGTATCAGGCCAACAAAAGATTACTACTTTTACTGAAACTATTACTGATGAAGTCACAGGTAAAGAGACAAAGGTAGAAAAAACAGGGCCAGTTGTTAAAGACAATGAAAAAAATCTAAAACTCCTTGCTGATTCATGGAGAATGGCGCAAGAAATAGACAAAGCTATACCAATATTAGAAAAAGCTGCAAAGCTCTCAAAAGACGGTAAATCCTATGTGCTTCTAGGCAACCTATATCTTTCAGAAGATAAGCTAGATAAAGCAGTTGATTCGATTAAGAAAGGTCTCAAGAAAGGTAAAATTGATAAAATATCACAAGTTCATTTGACTCTTGGTCAGGCATATTTTGAACTTCAAAAATTTGAGGATGCTAAGAAGGAATTTAGGATAGCAGCCAGAGATAAAGACAAAAAAGTTAAAACAACTGCAAACAACTGGATTAAATATACTGAGAATGAAGAAATTAGGGTTAAGAATTTAGCTCTTAGAAGAGATTACATTCAATCTCAATCATAGCTTCAGATATTCTTCTATTTTAAAATCATAATCGTTATCTGAATCTTTTTTGTATGACTCTGTCTTAATGAGACTCCACTTAGACAAATCAATCTCAGGATAATAAATATCACCATCGATATTGCAATCGACTCTAGTGATAATTAATTTATTCATAGATGCAGCTGTTTCATTAAATATATGACCTCCGCCTATAATTACAATTTCATTATCTTTATTATGTTTTTTATTCTCTTTCTCAGCTCTTAAGATGGCATCTTCTAAGTTATCAAAAACATAAGTTCCCGGGATTTCATTTAAGGTTCTTGAAACTACGTAATTAATTCTATTGGGCAATGGCCTCCCTATAGATTCATAGGTTTTTCTACCCATGATTATTATTTTATCTAATGTATATTTTTTAAAATGAGCAAGATCTGCTTTTAGATTCCATGGTAAGTCATTATCGACACCAATAACAAGATTGTTTGATACCGCAACTAAGTGAGAAATTATCTTCATAATTAAATAGCCATTTTAGCTTTAATAGCTGGGTGATGCTCGTAATTATTTAGTTTAAAGTCATCAATAGAGCAAGAGGACAGATCATCAAGAGAGTTAAGCTTGGGCATGACCAAGGTTGGCAAATCAAATGGTTCTCTTGAAATTTGTTCTCTAACTTGATCAAGAGAATTTAAATAGATATGAGCATCTCCAAATGAGTGAACAAACTTCTTAGGCTGCAAGCCCAATATCTCTCCAAATATACTTAAAAGTAAAGCATAGCTAGCAATATTAAAGGGAACTCCTAAGAACATATCAGCACTTCTTTGATACATGTGACAGCTTATTGTGCCCTCATTTACATAAAACTGTGACATGACATGACATGGAGGCAAAGCCATTGTATCTATTTTTCCAACATTCCAAGCAGACAATATATGGCGCCTACTATCTGGATTATTTTTCAAACTCTGCAGCAAATCTTTGATCTGATCTTTACCATCCCATTCTCGCCACTGAACTCCATACACTGGCCCAAGTTCTTTTTTTATTTCAGTATTTTCATAGCCAAGATTCTTACCTTGATTGTCGGCATTGTCCGTCCATATTGTAGAAAATTTATTTAAGTCCGTAAGTTCCTCTCTGCTTTTATTAAACCTAATTTCAGCTAACCTTCTTTCATCACTAGACCCCTCAAGAAACCAAAGCAGCTCTGAAACAACTCCTTTCCATGCTAATGATTTAGTAGTAACTGCAGGAAAGCCTTCAGACAAGTCAAAAGAAAGCTGATGTCCAAATGAAGAAATAGTACCAGTATTTGTTCTGTCCTCTTTCCTGTCACCATTTTCTAAAATATATGTTAGAAGATCTATATAAGCTTTCATGTCTCTTTCCTTGAGTAAAACAATATTATAAATCCAATTACTATCATCGGAATACATAGGATTTGACCCATGCTTAAAAAATTAGAAATAACGTATCCAATATGAGCATCTGGTTGCCTAAAGAATTCAATTATGAATCTTATAAGCCCATAAAATATTAGAAAGAAAGAACAAACAACCCCATGAGAAGTCGAGATTTTATTAACATATACCAATAATCCAAAAAGTATTATCCCTTCACCTAGACTTTCATAAAGTTGAGAAGGGTGCCTAAGTAGACCATATGGATCAGTTGGGAAAATAAAACCCCATTCACCATTTGTCTCCCGCCCATATAATTCCCCGTTAAGAAAGTTCCCTATTCTAACAAGGCCAAGGCCAATCGGCATTGAAAGTGCTACACCGTCCATAAGTCTAAAAAAGCTTAAATTATTTTTTTTTGCGAACACCAAAAAGCTAATTATTACTCCTATTAGTCCGCCATGAAAACTGAGCCCCCCTTGCCAGACATAAAATAGCGATAATGGGTTATTCAAAAGCTGATCACTGCCATAGAAAAGCATATAACCAATCCTGCCTCCACACATCGCTCCAATAAAAAGACCGTAAAAGAAAACCAAATCATTAACCTTTTCGTTATTAATACCCAATTCAACAATAATTTCATTCGATTTTAGATAAAGATATATAAAGACCGCAGATAAAAGCCATGTAATTGCATAATACTGAATCTTTAATGGCCCCAAAGTTATCAATGAGGGGTTATTAAAAAAATCTGAAAGTTCAATTATCATATTACAAACATATATATTGATATTAAAAGCATTAAAGATACCATAAGTCTTTTTAAAATGTGCTCAGAAACATAATGAGCAATATCAGCCCCGTATTTTGCTGAGATAATGCTTGTAATTGTGATTCCAAATAAAGCTGGAAGATAAATATATCCCAATGTCAGACTTGGCAAATTTTCATTTGAGATTCCTAAAACAAAATATCCAAGCGCACCAAAAAAGGCAATTGGTACTCCACAAGCCGCTGACGTACCTATACTCGAAGTCATACTTAGCCCCAAATATTTAAAGTACGGAACAGAGAAAATTCCTCCTCCAATTCCTAAAATTGATGAAAGAAACCCAATCCCTGTTCCAACAATATAAGACTTTTTGGACCCATTATTTTTTTTTGTAGAATTCGCATAAAGAGTTACATCAAAACTAATTTGAATTGCTACAAATAAAACAAAAATTCCAATAATAGTTTTTAGAATATTGCTATTTAGCTGAATCGCAAAAATAGCACCCAAAAAGGCTCCTAAAATTATTCCAAGTCCAACCTGCTTGAAAAGCAAAAAATCAATAGCTTCTTTTTTTCTATGCGCATTGGCAGATGAGAGTCCTGTAAAAAATATGCATGCTAAAGAAGTCCCAATAGCTAAATGAATAATTATTCCGCTATCAAAGCCATAACCTATAAAACAAGCAACTAATACAGGCACTGTGATGATGCCACCACCAATGCCAAACATGCCGGCAGCAAGGCCAGCAAAAATACCCAGTGAAGCAAATAATATAAACTCTTCAATCATTACCAAACTCTTTAGAGAATTTCAGTCTAAATTCCATTAGAACAGAACGATAAACATCTTTTTTAAAATCAATAATAGTATATAGAGGATACCAATAAGGAACCCACTTATAGTCTATAAACTCATTATCAGGATCATTATCAAAGTGTATATGCGCATCTTCGATTAATTTAAACATAAACCACTTCTGTTTTTGGCCTTTAAATTTTTTTTTAAGAAAATGATTTTTTCTTCTTTTCTTGGGAATATCATACTTCAACCAGTCTTCTGTTGAAGATAACAACTTAATACAACTACTTCTGATTCCCACTTCTTCAAATAATTCCCGTTTGGCTGCTTGCAAATAAGTTTCATTATTATCTATTCCACCTTGAGGGAATTGCCAACTATCTATATTTTTTCTTTTGCATAGAAGTAATTTGCCTTTATCATTAATTATAATAAGACCAACGTTCAATCTGTATCCTGGCTCATTAATCATTGTAAGAGTTTGTAGTTATGAAAAGAAATTTAGCAATATTTGATTTAGATAATACCATTCTTAATGGAGATTCTGATTATTCATGGATTAATTTTTTAATTGAAAAGAGGCTTGTTGATAAAGATGAATATGAGAGAAAAAATAAATATTTTTATGATCAATATTACCAAGGTAAGCTTAATTATGATGAGTGGGCAGAATTTGCTCTCACGACAATAAAAGGTAAGAAGCCGGAAGAAATAGAAGACATATTATCTAAGTTTTTAAGCGAAATAATAGAGCCGATGATAAACATCTATGCATTAAAGCTTTTACATGACCATACTCATAATAACGATATTATGCTGTTGGCATCTGCAACCAATTCTGTAATTGTGGAACCTATTGCCAAAAGATTGGGTTTTAAGAATATTGTTTCAACTGAAGTAGAAATAATTGATGAGATTTACACTGGAAAGGTTTTGGGTATACCTGCCTTGAGTGAAGGTAAGCTAATCAAGGTTAAGGAGTGGATGTTACAAAATAGCATTGAAAGTTTTGATAATACTTCTTTCTATTCTGACTCTATAAATGACTTGCCTTTGCTTGCAGCAGTTAGCAAGCCAGTTGCTGTAAATCCTGATGATATGCTTAGAGAAGAATGTCGAAAAAGGTCTTGGGAAATTATAGACCTGCCCTAATTTTTTTCTTCAACCTTATCTGCTACTATTTGCGCGGTTTGAGCGCTTAGAGTCCAACCCAAATGCCCATGACCGGCATGATAAAAGATTCCTTTCATTTTACTTTCCCTAGTAATTGGCATCATGTTTGGTGTCATTGGCCTTAATCCAGCCCATGGAGTGTATGTTTCGGTGCTCACATTTGGAAAATATTTTTGAACCCATTTGAGCAAAGGCTTTATTCTATCTTGTCGAATGTCAGTATTAATTCCAGCTAATTCAGCAGTTCCAGCTACCCTAAATCTATCACCAAGTCTGCTAGCAACAATCTTTACCGGCTGATCTATAAGTGAAACAGTTGGCGCACACTGTTTCGAAATTTCGTCTTTTAAATCAATAGTAATGCTATATCCTTTAACAGGATAGACATTCATCCTATCGCCAAGCTTATTAGCAAATTTTTGAGTTCCAACTCCTGCACAAATAACCACATTATCGAATGCATCATTCATGACTTCATTTTCATTTCTCATTGTAAGGACAAGTTGATCTTTTTGTCTGGTTATATGTTCCACCGTCGTATTAAGCTGAAGGTTGGCAGAATATTTGTCTACTAAAACCTGCTCCAGACTTGTGCAGAATTTATGTATATCACCACTCGCATCAGATTTTGTATATATTCCACCTAAAATCTTTTCATAGTTTTTATTATTTTCAAATGCAGGCTCAAGACTTTTAACTTCCTCGGTTGTTAATATATCCCACTCCATACCTTTTTGATCGAGCCAAGATGCTTTAGCTCTATCTAATTTAAATTCCTTCTCAGAGTCATAAAATCGCAAAATACCTTTTTTAAGTAGTTCAAATTCAATACCTTCCTCATCAGCTATCTTAAAATATATTTCCCTTGCCTTTTTAGCCAAGTCTATGGTCTCTAGAGTATTTTTTTTATGCTCTCCCTTAATCGTTGCAAATAGGAAGCCAAGCATCCATTTATATTTTTGAATTTCAGGCGATGGATTGAATAGTAAAGGAGCATCAGGTTTAAACATCCATTTAATACCACTAATTACATTCTTTGTTGTATTCCAGGTTTCAGCATTACTTGCGCTAAGTTGTCCACCATTAGCGTAGCTTGTTGCCATTGCTGGATATCTTCTATAGTCAAAGATAGTTACTTTATGACCTCTCTTTAGAAGAGCATATGCTGTTGTTGTCCCAGCAATTCCAGCTCCAATGACAGCAATTTTTTTCATGCTTTATTGTCGCAGTAATAGAGCCTAAAATCGATAGGCAATAAACACAAATGGACTCTTTTTATTTAATAAAAATTTAGATACAATCTAAATAAGAATCATTCTCATTTAAAATACTATTAAAAGGAAATAGCATGAGCGAATTTATTATAGTTTTTAGAGAAGTTTTAGAAGCATCTTTAGTCGTTGGAATTATTTATTTAATTCTTGAAAAATCTAATCAGCTTAGCCATATGTTTCAGCTTTGGATGGGTATATTAGCCGCTATAATCGCCAGTATTATCGTTGGATATATGGTTCTTATAGCAAAAGATTCTTTGGGCAATGACTCTACAGCAGCACTTTTTGAGGGAATCTTCCTTTATTTGACTGCTTTTTTAATATGGTATGTAATATTTTGGTTATCCAAACATGTTAGCGACAGGAAAGAGTTAGAGGGTAAAACTCTGAATGCAATCCAACTTTCGTCTTGGGGTGTTTTCTTTGTTGTATTCTTTGCAATTCTTAGAGAAGGTTTTGAAACTGCAGTTTTTTTAATTTCTAGTTTTTCTATTACAGGATCTTTTTCATATACAGGCTTTTTTGTTGGAGCTGTTTTAGCAATTCTAATAGGATACTTAATTGTTCTGCAGGGTAGAAGAATTAATTTAAGGTATGTTTTTAAATATACTACTCTATTATTGGTATTCCTTTCAGCTGGAATGATTGCTTATGGAACTCATGAGTTCGAAGAGTATTTAGTTAAATCAGAACAGATAGAAAAAACTGAGATCTATAGACCCTGGGACATATTAGAGCCGCAAACAAACAATGATGGTTCAACAGTCTATCATCCACTTCATGACAAGGGTTCTATTGGAGTTTTCTTAAAAGGGTTTTTTGGATACAACAGCAACCCAAATATTCCAGAAGTTATTTTATGGATTTGTGCTTTATTTTTTGGTTTGAATATGTGGAGAAGGTTTTATTTTTAAGAATCTAGTTGATCCATATTCTTTATAGCCTTACTCATTTGCCTTTCTCTTGTTGAATGTTCATTCACAGCTTTAATCATTGCATCTGCTTTTTTCAAAAGATCATCAGTAGAGCTTCCAAATTTTTCAAATTCTTTTTTTAGTTTTCCAAATTCTTCCATTATTTCGCCGGCTCGGTTATTTAGAGCCAAAGTCCTAAACCCCATATGAACGCTGATAAGATAGGCTGCAAGCGAATTAGGCCCCATTATAAGGACTCGCGAATCTCTAAAAATAATTTCTCTTATATTTTCAATTGAGTCTATTAACTGCATAAGTGATTCACTTGGTATATACATAATACCCAAATCTATTGTAATACCAGATTGAACATACTTTTCCTGAATATCTGAAGCGTCTTTTATGACATGTCTTTTGATATCATCGATTGATTTTTTAATTGCTCTATCGTCAGAATGCTCAACAGACAATAAATAACTATCATAGAGACCTGATGGAAACTTTGCATCAATTGGCAGCAATAAGCCCTCAGGCATTTTTAGAACAAATTCAACTCTTTTGCCAGATCCTTTAATCACTTCAGCATTTTTAACATATTGATTTGAATGAAAGATATCCTGCATTATTGCTTCTAATGACCATTCCCCAAATTTACCCGCAAGAGTTCCTCCGGAAAGATATCTTCTAAGCTTATCAAGTGGATCTTGAAAGGATTGAATATCTTTTGTTAGATCAGAAAGCGTGCCTTCCTGTCTTTCAATTGCTCTATCAATGTCTCTGATAGATTCTTCGTTTTTTATTTTATTGGGATCATTTTTTGTATGTACATAGATCACCCAAATCAATAAGAAAATAATGATTACCAGTAATGTAGAAATAATCCAAAGATTCATGCCTTTTGCCCAGGAAAAATTTAAAACCTTTATATAATATATACCACTTATAATTTTATCCTATAAAATAAGCGATATGTCAGAGTCCATTTTAACCCATTTTGAAGAAATCAAATCTAGAGGCTTATCCATTGATATTACAAGGGGCAAACCTGATGCATTTCAATTAGATTTAGCCAATGATCTTCTTAAAATGGATGTAGAGCCTTTTGATGGTGATGTTGATTTAAGAAATTATGGTGAGCCTTTTGGTATTTCTGATGCAAGAAAGCTTGGATCCGAGGTCCTTAATGCCCCACAAGAAAATATCATAACAGGTGAACAGTCTAGCCTCCTGCTCTCATATCAAATGATTCTTGCAAAATACCTTTTTGCCAATCCCGTTCCCTGGAAAGATTTAGATAGCCCAAAATTTATTTGTCCAGTTCCTGGGTTTGATAGACATTTTAGAATGCTTGAAGATTTTGGAATCGAAATGATAACAGTGCCTTTAATCGAAGAGGGCGTTGATATTCACGAACTTAAAGAAGTATTGAACTCTAATACAAATGTAATGGGTATTATGTCTGTTCCTAGGCATTCTAATCCCTCAGGAGAGGTTTATTCAGATCAGAATATTAAGGATATATTTTCGACTGGCAAAGCTTATTCAGATGATTTTCTTTTTCTTTTCGATCATGCATATTTGGTTCATGATTTCTTACCAACCAAGGAACAAACTCCTACATGGGAACTTGCTGAGAGTAGTAAAACTGCTAATCAAACAGTTGTGGTAACTTCTTTTTCTAAAGTAACATTTGGCGGTGGCGGACTTTCTTTCATGGCTGCTAGTGATAGTAATTTAGATCTCATTAAAAGAATTCGGGGATCGATGGTTATATGCCCAGATAAAATAAATCAAAAAAGACACACTCAGTTTTTTTCAGGCCTAGATGATATTAAAGATCACATGGCTAAACATGCTGACTTAATTAGACCTAAGTTTGAAATTGCTTATAAAGCATTGAGAAAAATGGATAAAGATTATGGTAATTTTTCAGAACCAACGGGTGGTTATTTCATTACCTTTATTTCAAAAAAATCAATAGCCTCGAGGATTGTTGAGTTGTGCAAAGAAGCTGGAGTTTTATTGACTGCTGCAGGAGCAACATTTCCATACGGGAAAGACCCTAACGATAATACACTAAGAATTGCACCAACATTTATTGATGAAAAAGAATTAGAAGTGGCAATGGATGTTTTTATAACAGCTGTGCAAATTGCACATGAAGAAGCTTGATTTAATTTTTTGCTTTTTTGTGAGGCAGATAGCTTGATCCGTCAAAGCTTTCAAATATTTCTTTAATTCCTGGATGATTGCATTGCTTATTTGATTTGTCTAGCAATAAATTTTGTTCTGAAACATAAGCTATATAAAATATTTCTTCATTTTCAGCAAACAAGTGATAAAAGGGTTGTTCTTTAATTGGTCTAATTTGTTCAGGTATTGCCAAATACCATTCTTCAGAATTATTAAATTCAGGATCTAGATCAAATATGACTCCTCTAAAATTTAAAAATCGATGTTTAACTATATTTCCTATAGAAAACTTTGCTTCTACTAGTTTCTGCATTATATTTATAAATTAAACTATTTTAGGAAAAATGTCATGACAGAAAATTTTTTAGTTGTGTCTGCAAATGAGTTAGCGGGCATAGAAATCAAGGAACATCTTGGTATAGTGCAAGGCAGCACTGTTAGGTCTAGAAATGTTGGGTCAGATATTTTTGCATCTCTTAAAAATATTGTTGGTGGAGAGCTGGTAGGATATTCTAAGCTTCTTGCAACATCTAGAGAACAAGCATACGAAAGAATGATAGAGGATGCTAGGTCAAAGGGTGCTAATGCTGTTGTAGGATTTAGGTTCCAAACTTCAACAATTACTTCAGGTGCCTCTGAAATTCTTGCTTATGGTACTGGCGTAAAAATATAAATAAGGAAAAATTATGAATAAAACTGAAAAGGTAGCTTTTAGAGAGGCTGTAATAGTTGTATTAATGGGTGCTGTAATAAACTTCCCATTACAAACGTTTCTCTTATGGCTTACTATTGATAATTGGAGCTGGTCCAATCCATTAACTATTTCTCTTTTTACTCAATCTATTCTTACTTTTGTAGCTCTACTCAGGGTTTACTCAATTAGGATGAGATTTCAAAGAGGGAAATTTTAGAGCCTAGTCCTTCTTTTTATCTTTCTTTTTATTATGATCTTTATGGTGTTCTTTCATTCTCATTTTCATTCTATTATTAATCATATCTTTACACCAAACATCATAAACAGTTGAATAATTAGAAGCCAAGTCAGATAAAGAAATTGCTTCAGCCCACTTTCTATCGTTCCAAGACTTATCTTTCATATCACCATATTCTTTTATTTCATCAAAAACATTATCAGCAGCAGATAAAAACCATGCTACTCCAGCCTTTGTTTCCATACATTCTTTGCCACTCATTATTTTATTTGGATGTTCTTTTTTTTCCTGTTTGTGATCATCAGCATAAGTAAATCCTGCCATTGAAATTGCTATTATTAGCCCGCTAATTTTTTTCATTTTTACTCCTTATTAGTTTCTACTTATATAGAGTAAATTATTTACAAAAAAGTTCAAAAAAATATTTACATTTAAAAAAAAATATTCATAATGCATCGATATTTATACTCATAGGCACAATTCTTTTTGTCTATCAGTATGACTATCCTTGAACTTATTCAGATTGGCAGTGTTTTTTTCGGTACTTTAGTAGCCGCACCCCTTATTGTCTCAAAGAAATATAATAAGAGATTGGTAGGTCTTATTGCTGTTGCTGCTGGAAGCATCCTAGCTATGATTGTTCAGCTATATGCTGGACTATATTATTTTTTCTTTGCTTCTGCTTTTTGGCTATTAAATTCTGCTCATGCTATAAGAAAAATGGTAAGAGCTAACAAAGAATTTTATTAATAAGTTTTAAAGTCTTTAAATTTTAATCTGGTTAAATTTTCTGAGCCTTCATTCAAGGTATCTATCATAGCTTTTGCAACACAAGAGGCTTTAATAAATCTAAGATCCGATAATGGCCCTATCATCAAGGGATCCATGATCTTAGCTCCAAGTTCAATAATAGGCACTTCAATTCTTATTTTATCATTCGGCCTACTTCCCAATAAATGACTTGGCTGTGCAAAAACAACTTTCTCATACCCAATTTGTTTTATTGAATTTTCTATTTTTCCCTTAGTCTGAAGATAAAAATTCTTTGAATTCATATCTGCTCCTATTGCAGAAACAACAGATATTGATCTTGCTCCACTATCAAAGGCTTTTTTTGCAATACTAAGAATAGTATCGTGATCTACTCTAAAAAATTCTTTCCTTTTATTTTTTTTAATGTGAATTAATTCAACAGTATCTAATTTCATACCAATTGCAATATAGACATGATCAAAATAAGGAAAATCAAAATTATTAAGATTTTCAAAATCAATATTTATTTCTTTATGTTTATCGGTTGAATCATGGAGAGGTTTCCGAGTGAAAATAGTTATATCTTGATCTCTCTCATGAAGATATTTAAGTATTTCACTACCAACAAGACCCGAAGCTCCAACTAATAGAGATTTAATTTTCATTACTAAGTATTTCTAATGTTATGAAATCTATAAGCTGATCAATAGAAAGCATTCCATCTAATGTTATTTGAGCCCATTTTTCATACATAGGCTTTCTCTCTAGATATACATCTTCAATAGAGGTTCCAATTGGAGCTGCTAAACCTCTTTGCTGGCCACTCCCAATTCTGTCCTTTATTACTTCTATTGGTGTTGAAATATATATCACTGTTGAAAAAGAGCTTAAATATCTCATAGATTTTTCTGAATACACAGCGCTTCCTCCTGTTGAAATAATTTGTATATCATTATCTAGGTTTAGAATTACTCCTTCTTCAGCAAACCTCACGAATTTGTATCCTTTGTCAATTTTGAGATCCTCCAAAGATTGAGCAAATTTTTGTTCAATCAAAGAGTCAGTATCAACACACTCAACGCCTAATTTTTTTGATAATGCCTTGCCAAGAGTTGATTTGCCACATCCAGCCATTCCAATAAAAGTTAGATTATTCATAAGAGCCTGAAAAAGTATTTGTTGCTTTTATAAGTTCATGAGTTATTTCTGATTCAAAGGCGGTATGACCAGAAGAAGGAGCGATTATTAGTTTTGCTTCCGGCCAATTCTGAGATAACTCCCATGCAGTTCTCATAGGGCATACAATGTCGTATCTTCCTTGAACTATTACAGTTGGAATGCCTCTAATTATAGGAATACCAGATTCAATTAACTGATTCTCATGATCAAGAAAACCCTGATTTATAAAATAATGATTTTCAATTAGAGCAAAAGCCAAGGCAAATTTAGGATCTGAGAAACTATTAGCCATATCAGGATTATAGCTAAGGCTACTAGTAGATCCTTCCCATTTTGACCATGCAATTGCAGCATTTAACTTTTTTTCTTCATCTTCACCTAAGAATATTTTGTGATAAGCCGCCATCAGATTATCGCGTTTGCTTTCTTCAATAGGCTCTAGAAATTTCTGCCATGCTTCGGGAAATATATTGCTTGCTCCATCTTGATAAAACCAATCAAGCTCTTTTTTTCTGAGCATAAAGATTCCTCTTAAAACCATTTCACTAACAGAATTTGGATATGTCTGAGAGTAGGCTAGAGATAAAGTACTGCCCCAAGAACCACCAAATACTAACCATTTCTTTATTCCAAGTTTTATCTTAAGACTTTCAATATCCTCTACTAAATCCCAAGTTGTATTATTTTCAAGAGATCCATGGGGAAGGCTTCTACCGCAACCTCTTTGATCAAAAATTACAATATTATATTTTTCAGGATCAAAAAATCTTCTTACCTGTGTACTTCCCCCACCTCCTGGACCCCCATGAAGAAAGACAGCCGGTTTCCCATCAGGATTTCCGCATTGTTCGTAGTATATTTTGTGACCATCTTTTTCAATAAAACCAAAATTAAAAGGTTCACACGGTGGAAATAGCGATAAAAGTTGAGTCATAAGTATTAGCTATACTTTTTTTTCAGAGACTTCATTTCGCCTGAAAGGACTACTTCTTTATTTTTAAAGAATAGTTCATGATTTTTTTCAACGATATCGAGGTCATATAGATAATTAATCATAACCCCATGAGATTGAGCCATTCCTTTTTTAGATTGATCTCCATGCAAATTAATTTTATGAAGTATCGCTCCATTGCCAAGATGAAATCTTGCCACAGGATCATTGGGTAAATTATCCTCTCTATTAGATTCGGTTAAATATAAAAATGTTTTCTTAAGAAGATTTTCATCATCATTTATTTTATTAATACAGTTTTCATAAGTTACAGGCGCATGGTTTTCCATCCATCTCATTAAACCAGGAACTGGAGAAAGCGTTACAAATTTATCTATTTCAGAAATTTCTTGTTTTAATTTATGAGCTACTTTTTTAATTAAAAAATTACCAAAAGAAATACCCGCAAGTCCATCCTGACAATTTGAGATTGAATAAAAGACTGCTGTGTTAATTTTATTGTATTCTATTTCATCCCTATCAATTTTTATCACGCTTTCAATAGATTCAGGTATTCCATTAGTTAAGGCAACTTCAACAAAAATTAAGGGATCCTCTGGTATCAGCGGGTGAAAAAACGCAAAACATTGTCTATCATTTGGCGCTAATCTAGCTCTAAGATCATCCCAGGAGTTTATTTCATGAACTGCTTCATACTCTATTATTTTTTCAAGAACATTTGCTGGAGTTGACCAGTCTATCTTTTCTAATACTAGAAAAGATGAATTAAACCAATATTTAAATAATTTTAGGAGTCCGGCATCAAGAGTTTTTAAATGTTCTCTTCCATCATTTAGAAGGGTTTTAATCCTTTCTCTAAGTTTAATAAGCCTGTGAGTTCCGCCGGGAGTTGCATTTAGTCTTCGAAATAACTCAATCCACCTAGGCTCAGAAGAATTTCCAATTAAACCAAGGTTTGTGCTATTTTTATCTCTGGAATAAGCTTCAACGTTCTTCAATAAAGAATCTGTATCGATGTCATATTCCTTGAGCAAATAAGAAAGATATTCATCTAAACCATCCTCAGTTTCAGCCTCTATTAAATCAAGCAGATGCCCAGCAAATGCTATTGACGAAACCTCGCCTGTTGTTGACATCACAGACTCAGTTGCTTTTTTTATATCCTGATGCAGGCTGCCAAAGTCTTGGATACCAAATCTGCTAAGATTAAGACCGCTCTTCATTATTGAAGAAATCATATTTTGGAAAAAACTCATACTTAAATTATACTTTATCACTTCTTATTTTATGAATTAATAAAAAATAGATCTAAATCTAATACCTAATTTCAAAATGCTAAAAAAAACCTCAAACAATAAATATTATATTCACCCCGAGGGATGGAAATTCGCTTTAATTTTTTTTATTGCTTCTTATCTAATATCGTTCTTATATGTGCCAGCTTCTTTTTTGGGATATATTCTTGTCTTATTTACTCTCTGGTTTTTTAGAAACCCAGAAAGGAAAACTCCAGAAATAGAAAATTCAATTATTAGTTCCGCAGATGGAAAAGTATGCTTAATTGATAATGCATGCCCACCGGAAGAAACGGGGATGGGATCAGATGAAATGCTTCGCATTTGTGTTTTTATGAACGTATTCAATGTTCATATTAATAGAAGTCCAATTGCAGGAAAAATTAATAAGATTGTATATAAAGAAGGACATTTTTTTAATGCTAGCTTAGATAAAGCAAGCGAAAAAAATGAAAGAAGCAGCATCGTTCTTTCAAATCAAAAAGGAACGGAAATAGTTGTTGTGCAAATAGCCGGCTTAATAGCTCGAAGAATTCTTGGCTTTGTTTCAACTAATCAAAATCTTGATCAAGGAGAGAGGTATGGATTAATTAGGTTTGGTTCAAGAGTTGATATTTATTTACCATTGAACTCAAATGTAAATTGTAATGTTGGTGATAAAGTTATAGCTGGAGAAACTCTTCTGGCAACGCTGGCCAAAGACTTATGAAAAGATTGAATTTACGATCTTTGATACCGAATTTAATCACTTTATCAGGTTTAAGCTTTGGATTAAGCTCTATTAGATTTGCTATTGAGGGAGAGTTTAATTTGGCAGTAATTTGTATTCTATTTGCTGCCGTATGCGATGCTCTTGATGGAATGCTTGCTAGATATCTTGATAGTGAATCAGACCTTGGTTTTCAGTTAGATTCTCTTTCGGACTTTTTAAGCTTTGGAGTTGCGCCTGGAATTTTAATATATATGGCTATTTTTTATGAAAGTAGCAGCATTGGCATTTTTGCTACTTTAATTTTTATTATATTTTCTTGCTTAAGGCTAGCTCTTTTTAATGTTTTGCACGAAAAATCAAAGCATGATGAATCTAAAAGCATAGATTTTTTTACTGGAATACCAACTCCAGCAGGTGCAATTTTAATACTACTACCTCTTACTCATATTTTCATGGGGTACGAATGGGCTTATGAAAATATCAATTTTGTTGCTGGCTATATAATTTTAATAAGTGGCTTGCTGGTAAGTAAGATTCCCACTTTCTCGCTAAAGGGCAGGGGGTTGGTTATAAAATCAAAGTTTACCTTTTTAATTATTTTTTCAATATTTGTCCTAAGCATGATTAATCTACCTTGGCACACTCTTAATGTTTTGGCATTAATCTATTTATTAACCATTCCTTTTTCAGTTTTTTCTTGGCAAAAAGAAAGATATAAAACTTAAATTAAAAATAATCAGATATCATTTTATCTGTTACTTCCCATAATTTAATAGCTTCTTCACTATCTATTGCCCAATCTGCAACTCCAAAAAATCTATGTTGCGATTCGTCTAAATTTCCTTTTAGTTCTGCAATATCACAATTTTCGCAAAACACCCCGCCAATATTGTTAAGCACAGGATTTGTAGCACACCAGAGCGTAGTAGATGCTCCCTGGGTAGGGCTCTTGAAAAAATTAGCAGCCAAATCTGATAAAGATCCATCTTCTTTCTTCCATCCCAAAGCTACCATTTCTTCATTTGCTAGATGTCTTTGGAGAGGAGTAATAATGCCTCCTGGATGAACAGCAAAACCCCTTACCCCTTTGTTTTTCATTTTTCTATCAAATTCTATAGCCAAAAGTGATGAAGCTGTTTTTGATTGACCATAGGCTGTCCACTTATTATATTCGCCATTTTCATAATGTATGTCATCCCATAAAATCTTGGTAATAGAATGTGCAGATGAAGATAAACTCACTAGTCTTGATTCTCCATTTTCATTAAAACTATCCATTAATTCTTTTGTTAAAAGATGATGACCAATATGGTTAACTGCAAACTGACTCTCCCATTCATTACCGACTCTAGTTTCTGGGCAGGCCATTATCCCTGCATTATTAATCAAAATATCAAGATTAATATTTAGATCATGGAATGAATTGGTAAACTTTTTTACTGAATTGAGATCAGCAAGGTCCATTTCAAAAATATCTTCTTCAGGGACTACGTCTTTCAATTCTGCCTGGGCAATGTCTTTTCTTTTTGCTGGAATTATTGTTCTTGCTCCAGCGCTCCTAAGAGCTTTGGTTGTTTCCAAACCTATGCCAGAATAACCGCCAGTGATAATAATATTTTTATTATCAAGATTAATGTTATTTAGTATTTCACTTGGCTCAGTTTTTTGCCCAAACCCCGAATTGGTTGGTCTTTGTAAATCAGAAATCATTTTTGGTGCCTCATCATATATTTTATATCTTTTGTAAAAGATTAAAGCTTTGAATATAAAGAATCAATTAACAAATTAGCGGTCTTGTATAAATCTTTTGAAGCATGCATTTCGTTGCAAAGAAAAGAGAACCCTATCTTTTTATTAACATCACCAAATGCTACGGCTCCACCCATTCCAGCATGACCAAACATTGAGCCCATAAACCGCGGAGCAAAATTCACTTTAAGCAATTTTTTGCTTGCAAGCTCAAAACCAAGTCCAAAAGTTATATCTGAACCAAATAGGACTGAATCAGGTCCGCTAGAGTGGGGCTGGAAAGCTGCGTGCAATGTATCTGGCGACATTAATGAATATCCATTTCGCTCACACCCCGTGCTAAGAATTCCATAAAATTTTGCTAGCGCCTCAGATGTACCATGTCCATTTGCAGAAGGTATTTGAGCCTTTCTCCAATCAGTTGAATTTACGTAATCTTTGGTATCTCCATCTCTTCTCTGGAAGGCAATTTTAAAATTCCCATCTATTAAAAATTTTTTAAAGTTTATAAACTGTTTTGGAAGAAAAAAATCTGGAATGTATTTAATTTTAGAGAAGGGCAGTCCTTTAATTCTGTCATCTTCAAGCAGAATCATGTCTGCACAATTGATCATATCCTTATCTGATAAGCCAATTTTAAAATTAATATTAAATGGGTCCGAAATCTCTTCTTTAAAAAAAGTTCCAACATCTCTACCATCAACCCTTTTAATAATTTCACCAACGAGCCATCCATACGTAACTGCATGGTATCCTTGAGAAGTTCCCGGTTCTCCAAATGGCTCTTGTTCAGCGAGCGCTTGAGTAAAAACTTCCCAGTTCTGCCAACTACCCATAGGTATCCCGTCCCTGAACCCAAAATTATTCGCTCTATGGCATAAAAAATCTATAACTTTTGTATTCTCTTTGCCATTACATGCGTATTCTGGCCAATAATCAGATACTTTAGAGTGAACATCTAACTTTCCTTGGTCAACAAGCATAGCAACGCAAGCAGCAGTAACACCTTTTGTAACTGAAAAAACATTTACAAGAGTATCTTTTTCCCAAGGGATATTTTTCGCAGCATCTTTATAGCCACCATAAAGATCGACAATCATTTCGCCTTTATGCTCAATGGCAATAGAAGCGCCTGTTTCATGACCAGATGTAATTGAATCAGCAAATATATTCTGTATTTCAATAAAATCAGGTCGACAGTATCCTTTTATTTTCCCCATCTTATTTTTTTAATTAATTTTAAGACTCCCCAAATAGATTTATACAGACTTTTATAATTTAAAACAATCAGGCATCAAAGATAGTAGAATAAAATATGCCTAAAAATTTTAATCTCTCATCTAAGATAATTAACAACAAAATTAATGATCCTGCTTTCAAGAAGAGCTTTATACACAAACCATCTGGATTTCTTAATGATCTAGACCTTTTTACAAAAGGTCAGCCTTTTGATTTATACAAAGAGCTAAGAGAAAATGCTCCAGTTTTTTTTCATCCTCCTATGTTGAGCGATCCTGAGCCAGGATATTGGGTTCTTACAAAATATGAAGATATTAAAAAAGTTTCAATGAATCCTCAAATCTTTTCTTCTCAGTACTCAACCGGAACCTTGCTAACATTAGGCTCTGAAGAAAATAGACACCCTAAATTATTTAAATCCACTATAGATCATATGTTGAATCTTGATGGAGAGATGCATTTAAATTTAAGAAAAGAGCATATGCCTTTTTTTAAACCAAATTTCATAAGTGAGCTGCAAAGCAAGGTTTCTATAAAAGTTACTCAGCTTTTAGATGAGGCTGAAAAGCTAAATGAATTTAATTTAGTTAAAGAGCTTTCTCAACAATTGCCTATATATACACTCTCTGAAATTCTTGGAATTCCTGAAGCAGATAGACAGAAATTAGTTGAATGGATGGAATTTCTAGAATTGGCTCAGTATTTTACTTTAGAACAGATTAAACAAAATGAAGAAGGGGCTACAGATACTACTCCCGATCCTGCACTTATTGATATGTTTAATAATATGATTGATGAAATGTTTGATTATGGTAGGTATATTCTCAAGCAAAAAAGAGAAAAGCCACAAAATGATTTACTTAGCGCTATCGCCAATGCCCAAATAGAAGGTGAGGAATTATCACCTGAGTTTCTTGATGGTTCATGGCTCTTAATTATATTTGCAGGAAATGATACAACTAGAAATACGATGAGTGGCGGCATTAAATTACTAAATGATAACCCTTATCAAAAGAAGCTTGTTTTAGAGGATTCTGAAAATATCACAGGCTTTATAAATGAGACAGTTCGTTACGTATCTCCAGTAATCCATATGAGAAGAACGTCTTTAGAAGAAACTGAAATCGGTGGGCAAAAAATAGGGCCTTATGAAAAGATTGCACTTTGGTACGGGGCAGCAAACAGAGATCCGGATATCTTTGATCGTCCAGATGAATTTAATATCTTAAGAACTAATGCAGACAAGCATCTTGCTTTTGGAATTGGTAGGCATACCTGTTTAGGCAAGCCAGTAGCTTTAATGCAATTAAGAGAGTTTTTCTCTCAATTTTTATCCAGGTTTCCAGATTACAAAGTAACAGGTGATTGGAAGGTTGCACCAAATAATTTTGTGCACGCAATTCAGGAGTTGCCTGTCAGGTTAAAGAATTAATAATTGAATGGTGGCCTGAGGTAGAATCGAACTACCGACACAAGGATTTTCAATCCTTTGCTCTACCGACTGAGCTATCAGGCCTTTATGAAGATGGATTATAGAAAAGATTCCACCCAATGTCATTAAGATTAAATCTTTTAATTAATTAGGTACGTACCTTCTCGTTAGTGGGGTCATAAAGGGATCCTTTTCCAACTATTTTCACCGTAATAGGGTAAAGTCCATCACCATCTTCATTGAAGTATTCTATTGCAAGTTTTTGGCCTTCTTTTGCAAGTTCCATTGGTAAGTAACCCATTACAACAAATTCTTTAATAGAGGGGCAATATGACATACCTGTAGTATAGGATCTTCTTCCTTTACTATCGACAGGAACCTCTCCAGTCTTTAGATCAATAATTGGTGAGATACCAACAGGATATCTGGTTTCACCTGAAACATTAAGATCATCTAAAGTCATCGTGCATAAAATTGAACATGGCGCTTCGTCTCTTTGAATAAGATGCGCGGCTTTTCCATGAAAGTCAGCTTCTTTGACTAGAGGTCTCTGAATTGCTGCTTCACAAGCATTATATTCAGTTTCAAGATCTGCTCCTTGAAGGCGGAAACTTTTTTCAAGTCGCCTGCTATTAGCGTAAGTCTCTATACCAACTGGTACCACACCAACCTTAAGTAGAGAGTCATAGAGAGCCAAACCTTCCTCACTATTATTGTTTAAATAAATCTCCCATCCACTTTCACCAACATAGGATATTCTAGCTGCCCAGACATCTATCGTGTTTCCTTCAGAGAGATTTAAAGTTAAATTTTTTGCTGTTACAAAAGGGAAATTTTCTAGATTAATTGCATTTGGATCAACAAAATTACCTAATGCAGCTTCTGCTTCTGGACCCCAAAGACCTAGAGTTGCAATATCATGCGTTCTGATATCAATACTCACGTCTAATGAATTATCATCTCGATAGTTTCGTAATAGCACCCAATCTCTATTGCCATCAGCACCACCTGTAACGATTCTATATTTATTTTCAGCAAGTCTGGATATAGTTAGGTCTGCATGAACTCCTCCATCCTCATCTAGAAAATTAGTGTAGATAACTTTTCCTATTGGAGTATTGCCTCCAATTTTTGCAACAGATAGATACTCTAGCATTTGCTCTGCATCAGGGCCCTCAATATCCATAATGGGAAAATGAGAAAGATTTATCATTCCAACTGAATCACTCATTGCCAAGTGTTCTGCATTAGAAAGTTCGTAGGGAACATGACGCTGATCCCATTCATTTTTCCTTACGGGAATATCTTTTAAATATTCAGCCAGTTTCTCTCTATTGCTTTCGTATGCAAATGCTCGCTCCCAGCAAGCAACCTCATTGTCAAAGTAACCCCCAAGCTCTTTCTCTCTTTCATAAAAAGGACTAACAAATTTTTCTCTTTGAGAAATATATGGCTCTCTTGGATGAACTGCAGGAGTGTATATAGTTTGTGAATTTTCATAGGCTCTTGACTTAACAAAGTCTCTTTCTTTTTGTTCAGGATAAAATCTAGATATATCAAAAGAGTGCATATCAACCTGAGTTTTTCCATTAACCATTGATTCAGCACAAAGCCTGGCGCAACCTGGTCCATCTTTGACCCAAACCGCTTCACACAACCAGAAACCTCTAACCTCAGGGCTTTCTCCTATCAAAGATCCAGCATCTGGAGTTACTGACAATAATCCATTAAAAGAACTCTTTTCATCCCAGCCAAGCTCATTGAGTATTGGTGTTGTTTCAAATGCTTTTTCTAAAGGCTCTGCGACCTCCTCAAGATCAAGATATCTCATTGAATCCGAACCCATTGTTTTTTCTGGATTACCAATATCTTCTGGATCTACTAATCTTGGATTTTTATCTTCATAAAATCCCCATTCAAGCATTCCTCCATGCAGTCTTCCTGTATCACGAACATAGGCAGAATTTCCTTGATCTCTTAGTAATGGATATACTAAAAAGTCTGTAGCATCTTGAGCTTCAGGAAGCGGTCCAAAAAATAGCAAAGGATGTTCTAACGGCATTAGAGGTACAGCAACTCCAGCCTTTTTACCCATTAACGGGCCCCAGATTCCTGATGCAATAACAACCTTATCAGTTTTTATTATTCCTTTATCTGTTTTTACTCCAACGACTTTTCCATCTTCAATTTCAAAATCAAGCGCTGGTGTGTCAGTAAATGTTTTTAGTGCACCTTTTTCTTTTGCAGTTTCTACAGCAAAACTAACTACATCTTGTGATCGAGGTGTAACTAGACCGGCATCTGGATCCCACATAGCGCCCCTTATAGAATCTTCTTCTAAAAGAGGAAATTTTTCTTTTGCTTCTGCGGCAGAAATTAATCGTACATTGGTACCAAATGCTTTGCCCGATGAAACTTTTCTCTTCAGTTCTTCCCAGCGAGCATCATCATCTTTTCTACATATCTCTAAGCCGCCTTTTTTTAGAAAGAAGCCATTATCTTCATAAAATTTTCTACTAAATTCAGTTGTCCAGCAGCCTAATTTGTCATGAGTTGTGTTGTATACAAAATCTGAGGCATGAGCAGTAGAGGCAATATCTGATGGAATCACACTAGATTTTTCTAGACCAACTATATTTTTTTGACCAAGGTCTGAAAGCCAATATGCCAGCATAGAACCAACAATACCACCCACACCAACAATAACAATATCAGCTTCTGTTGGAAATTTTGAATTTGTATTTTCAGCCATAATAGCTCCCCTTGAAAATATGAAACTTCCTAAATTAGACGCTATTTTTTTTATTTTGTAAATGAAATTATTTGATGTATTTTTACTTGTGAAATACGACCAAATCTTCTATTAAATTGCAGTAATTAAAGGCAATAGTTCAAGTAATATATTTCTGTTTTAATCAGTCTAAAGCTTTAAAACCAGATGCCTTTTCATAGTCCTCATTGTTAAAGAATTTATCCATTTGTTCTAACAGCCATTTTCTATTATCTGGATTAGACATATCTAAATGCTTTTCATTTATTAATGTTGTTTGATGTGATTTCCATTTATTCCAGGCCTCTTGAGAGACACTTTCTTGAAGTTCTTTGCCTTTTGGCCCAGGAATTGGAGGCATTGAAAGTCCCGGCATTTCTTTTTGATATTTTTTGCAAAAAACTTTTTGGCTCATAATCTATCCATTATAGACTTAATGGGCTTTGGTAAGCCAAATTTATCAATGTCAGATATATGAATCCATTTGTATTCTTTATTAGATTTAAATTTAAATTTTTTATCATAATGCAAAATTTGTATATTTAGATCCAGGTCTAGATGAGAAAGTTTATGCTTGTGGTTAAGCTCTTCTTTATTATTAAAAGAATGAGACCATGGTAGTCTATTCTTTGCTTCTAATTCATATGGAACCCAAAGACTTTCCCAAAAGGTTTTTTCTGATTTTTTGAAGAGTAAAAATGCGTTTTCATTAACAGCTAGAACAAAGTTAATTTTCTTCGTAGGATTAATTTTCTTCTTTTTAGTCTCTTGTTTTAAAACACCAAAAGCACTTTTACATAATTTGCTTGCCGGACATATATCACATGATGGTGCTAAAGGAGTGCAAACCGTTGCTCCCATATCCATAATGCCTTGAGTATATTCAAAAATCTTTTCTTTAGGCGTGTGAATTCTTGAGAACTCCCAAAGCACTTTATTTGATTTAGTTGTCGAGTCGTTTTTAATCGATTCAAACCTAGATAAAGTTCTTTTAACGTTTGCATCAAGAATAGGAAATGGTCTTTTATATGCAATAGACATTATTGCACCAGCTGTAGACTCTCCAATGCCAGGTAATGAAACTATATTTTCAAATGTTTTTGGAAATATATTTTTGAAATCTTTCTTAAGTATTTCTTTTGTTTTAAAAATATTTTTTGCTCTTCGATAGAATCCAAGACCAGTCCATAGGGCTAAAATATCTTCTTCAGTCGCCTCTGATAAAGATTTAAGATTTGGATATTTTTTAAGAAATTTTTTGAAAAAAGGAATGACAGTTTTTACTTGAGTTTGTTGAAGCATGATCTCAGAAATCCAAACTCTATAAGGAGTTATATTTTTTCTCCAAGGAAGACTAGTTCTGCCGTTTATTTCATACCAACTGATAATTTTTTTTGAGAATAAACTGTCTGCTTTGCTTAGATCATTCTTCATAAAGTTTGGTTTTATTTACAACCTCACCATTTTGATTAAATTCATATTGAATTGGGGCTCCAGTAGGAATTTCTAGTTTTACTATATCTTCAGAAGATATTAAATCTAGCTCCATGATTAGTGCTCTTAATGAATTGCCATGAGCTGCAACAAGAATACTTAAACCTTGAATCACTTTAGGCATTATATATTCGTGAAAATAAGGCAATACTCTTTCAGCTGTATCCTTAAGACTTTCACCCTCTGGAGGCGGAATATCAAAAGATCTTCTCCAAATATGAACCTGTTCTTCTCCCCATTTTTTTCTAGCATCATCTTTATTAAGGCCAGCCAAACTTCCATAATTTCTTTCATTTAAAGCCTTATTTTTAGTAATAGGGATATTCTGTTGATTAATAGAATCTAAGATTATCGCACCTGTATCTTGTGCTCTAACTAACATAGAAGTAAACATTTCATCAAATTGAATACCTTTATCAGATATTAATGAACCAGCATTTTTAGCCTCTTTGATTCCAAGCTCTGTTAGTCCTGGATCTTTCCAGCCTGTAAATAAATTTTGTTCATTCCATTCACTTTGACCATGCCTAACTAATATAAGATTTCTTGTTTTCATTTTAAGATTTGTAATACTTTTAGTTTATTTTAATAGATAATACGCCCATGGATAAGTTTATTTTATTTCTAATTGAGCATTATTTTTACTCAGTACCTCTTTTAGTGGTAGTCATCTTATTAATCCGATCAAATGCAGTAAAAGGTGGAAAAAAAATTACACCGCAGGACTTGGTAAGTTTAACAAATCAAGATGCAGCTAAATTGATTGATTTAAGATCTCCAAATGAATTTGCTGATGGACACATAACAGGCTCTATTAATATTCCATATGCAGATATCGAAGATCGATTACATGAGATTAAACTGCAAGAGGGAAAATCATTGGTCTTAATATGCGATTCAGGAAGCCAGTCCGCAAATGCTGGAGAGGTTTTAAACAAATCAGGCTACCAAAATACAGTAATTTTATCCGGTGGCATTGGTGCATGGAAGCTTGATAACTTACCTTTGATTTAGATTCCTAATTCTTTAATTTTCTTTGCTAAGGTATTCCTTCCAAGCCCTAATAAAATCGAAGCTTCATTCTTTTTGCCATTAGCTTTTTCTAAGGCAGCTTTTATTATAATTTTTTCAATCTTTGGATTAACAATATCAAGTAAATCTTTTTCAACAGACAAGGCTACATTTTTAACCCAACTATTAAAACCATCTTCCCAAGATGAGCTTGGAGCCTCTATCATCTGATTATCTTTAATTTCTTCTGGCAAATCTTCAACTTTAACATTCTGTGTTGGTGTCATTAATGCCAACCAATAACATATATTCTCTAATTGTCTTACATTTCCTGGCCAGTCATACCTTGATATTACTTCCATAACTTCTTTTGATAAAACTCTAAGTTCTTCTCCAAGGGAGTCAGAGTGATTTTTTAGAAAGTATTTAGTTAAAACATCAATATCTTCTTTTCGCTCTCTTAGTGAAGGAACATTAATTTTAATAACATTTAATCTGTAAAATAAATCTTCTCTAAAAGATTTTTGTGATACCAAATTATTAAGATTCTGATGAGTTGCTGCAATAATTCTTACATCAACTTTAATTGGTTTGTCGCCACCAACTCTGTAAAATTCTTTATTAGATAGAACTCTTAAAAGTCTTGTTTGAGAATCTAGTGGCATATCACCTATCTCATCTAAAAAAAGTGTGCCTCCATTTGCCTGCTCAAACCTCCCAATTCTTTTGTCCACAGCTCCAGTAAAAGCTCCTTTTTCATGACCAAAAAGCTCTGATTCAACAAGTTCTTTTGGAATATCTGCCATATTAAGAGCAATGAAAGGCATATCATATCTAGGACTATTTTTATGAAGCGATTTTGCAATAAGCTCTTTACCGGTTCCAGACTCACCTTGCACTAAGACAGTTGCAGTTGTAGTTGAAAGTTTGCCAATAGCTCTAAAAACAGTTTGCATTGAAGGAGACTCTCCTATGATATCTGTTTTAGCTTTTGTCTTTAATCCTTTGGTTTTAGGCTTATCTTCTAGGGCTCTATTTATTATTTGAACAGCTTCATCCAAATCAAATGGCTTTGGTATATATTCAAAAGCACCACCACCATATGAGTCGACTGCTGCTTGCATATCTGTAAAAGCAGTCATTATTATTACAGGAATATTTTCATGATTGTCATTGATGTGTTTAAGTAGGTCATACCCAAGCATGCCAGGCATTTGTACATCAGTTAGAAGAAGATCTGGGGAGTCATTTGTTAACTCATTGACAACATCATCTCCTGAAGAAAAAGTTTTCACATCAAAACCCGATGAAGATAGACTTTCTTCAAGAACAACTCTTATCGCACTGTCATCATCTGCAACCCAAACTTTATGCACTTTTAACATCCTCATTTTTTGACTCTAAGTTGATTGGTATTAGTATTGAAAAGGTTGTACCTTTTGACGCAGTATTAAATAAAATAGCACCACCATGAATTCTGATAATATCTTGTGAAATTGACAAGCCAAGACCTGAGCCATCCTCTTTCGAAGAAACCATAGGAAAAAATACTTGTTCTTGAAGGTCTAGAGGAATGCCAGGACCATTATCGATAATACTTACTTCGCAAAGAGTGGAATGCATTACCCCGTTTATAGGCTGACCGTAGACAACTCGAGATTTTATAACTATCGTTGGTTCTTCTGTAGATAAAAGTGCCTGCTGAGCATTTTTGAAAATATTTAAGACAGCTTGAATAAAAAGATCTTCATCTCCATATATTTCAGGAATACTCGGGTCGTAATCTCGGTTTATTTTGAGGTTTTTGTATTCATCTGCTTGCGATAAAGCAAATACTTTCTCAAGTGCTGAATGAATATTAAAGGCCTCTAGTTTTGGCTTTTTTGGAGGAGTTAGTATTTTTGTTACTATGGTATTTAATCTTTCAGTCTCATTAATAATAATATCTAAAAATTTCTTAGAAAAATCATCGTTAACTTTTGATAGTAAGATCTGCGCACTTCCTTTTATGCCCGAGAGAGGATTCTTAACCTCATGTGCTAGAGTTCTTGCTAAATTTGCTGCAATTTTTTGAGTTGAAAATACTTTTGATGAATCAATAATTTTATTTAAGTTATCAACACATAAAATTTCAATAATTAAAATATTATCTGCATTAGACCAACTTACTGTTAAGTCTACAATTCTATGTTTTTCATTAGGTTTAGCTAATTTAAAGTTCCTCTTTGTTATTGTGCTGCCAGAATTAAGACAATCTTCAAGAAGATCAAGGAGCTCACTATTGGTTTCAGGAATAAATTGATTTTTAATGTCTTGATCTTCGCTTGAATAAATCCAACCGTTTGATACGGCTGAATCATTTAGCCAAAGAATATTATACTTATCATCTAATACGACAATTTCTGAAGCTATTTGATTTAATAAAAGATCGTTAAATTTTTCAGGATTTGTCATTAAAAAAACCGACTCCCTTTGCAAGGAGTCGGAATATAAGAGGGGACTATTTTGTTAATGTTCCCACAATGTGTGCCAATATTTTATAAGGATCAGCATTAGAAGCAGGCCTTCTATCTTCTAAATAACCATTCCAATTATGTTCTACAGTGTATACAGGTATTCTAATACTTGCTCCTCTGTCACTTACACCATATGAGAACTGATCAATGCTTTGAGTTTCATGAAGTCCTGTAAGTCTCATATCGTTATCAGAACCATATAAAGAGATACCTTCTTGATGAACTTCACCAAGTTTTTCGCACATTGAAGAGAATAATTCTTCTGTTCCACTACTTCTCATAGCTTCATTTGAGAAATTCGTATGCATGCCTGAACCATTCCAGTCACCTGTCTTTGGTTTTGGATGAATATTTACACCAACACCAAATTCTTCTGCAATTTTATAAAGAAGATATCTTGAAACCCATAGGTCATCAGCAGCTTTAATTCCTTTTCCTAAACATTGATATTCCCACTGACCAAGTGCTACTTCAGCATTAGTACCAGTTAATGTTATACCTAGATCAAGACAGGCTTGAAGATGAGCATCTGAAATTTCTCTTCCAACCACATTTCCAGCACCAACAGCGCAATAGTATGGTCCTTGAGGTCCAGGTTCACCATTTTCCCATCCAAGAGGATCACCTGTTTCAGGATCGGTAAAAAAGAATTCTTGTTCAAAACCAAACCACCATTCATCAGATACAACTGCTTCAGCTGCTGCTCTGTAGTTAGTTGGATGTACAGAATGATCTGCTGCTTGAACTTGCGTCATAACTAAATCATGACCATGAGGGTTCGTATAAGTTTGAACTGGAATTAGCAAACAGTCTGAGCTTCCACCTTCTGCTTGGCCTGTAGATGAGCCATCAAAAGACCAGTCTGGTGGTGTATCAGCGTCAGTCGCTTTAACTTTACTTCGCATTGAAGACTCAGGCTTATTTCCATCAAGCCATATGTATTCATAAGTTTTATATTCTGCCATTATTTCTCCTAATATAATTTTTGAATTAGCATTATTAATAAAGCAATTTACATGCCATTACTTTTTTGCATTTATGCACAATATTTGGTCAATTTATGCTCTATTTTAGTGCATAAAATACATTTATGCATTATTTTATTGCATTTAAGTGATTTTTAAGAAATTTGTAACTTTAGTGTATTTATTTTTTAACGAGGTATATGAGTGATTGCCGCCATAAATTATATCTATATGCGATGCTTTAAAATAAGAAGTTGTTTCAATATAATTTAATACCTCATCTTCCGATTCTAGCAACACTAAAATATTTTCTGGTTTATGTATTTTTTTATGATGAAGGGATCGTATGAAAGAGAGATCATCTTTTTTTATCATAAATTTTTTTCCAGTTGCATAGTTTTCATTCTCTCCTAAGTGTATTTCAAAACCACTAAGTGGTGGAATCGCTGGATTAATCAAAACTGCCTCAACTTCATGGATTTGTGAATAATATAATGCCGAATAGCCTCCAAGAGAGCTGCCCATAAAAACTATTTCTGGACCATTGTCAGATATTAATTTTTCTATTTGTAAATGAGCTTTTTCAAAATTATCATCTAGGTCTGGGATTATAATTTTTGTGTTCTTGGTATATTTGGATACAAAATTTTTAAACTCCTGCGCTTTGCTTGATTCGCTAGATGATTTAAAGCCATGAAAATAAAGAATTGTTTTAATCATTACCTAAGATATCTTTTAGCTGCTCTTTGCTTGAAATACCAGATACAAATATGCTTTCCAGCCATTCGGTTAAGAATCTATTTTGTTGAAGTTTTTCATCGTACGATTGTTTTTTTGACTGATTCATAAAAAATGGCAAAGGCTTCTCTCCTTGGTAGGAGATCACCTCAGCAAGTTTTGCATCTAGACTCATTTGTATTCTCAAGACAAAGTTACTATGTATATTTTTATTATCACAGCTTTGCTTAGCCTCAATAGTGATCGTGTGCTCAGTCTTATCAAGAACTAGTAAATAAATATTTAGTGAAGACCCGTTAGGGTTTACAGATTCGAATAGATTTTCTTTTAATGAAAAATCCTTCAACAATTTTTTTAATCTAATAAAATTAGCCTCACATACTGTTAAATGATGTGAGGTTATTGGTAATGTCCTCATCATTAAATTCTATATTCTTTTTTTATGGGTGTATATTCATCGCAAGCAGTCAAATATTGTTCAATAGATCTATATTCTTCTTTACAAAAAGAATCAATAGCATTTCTGAAATCCTCTTTGACTATGTAGTGATAGGAGTTGCTTAGCCTGGGCTCAAAACCTCTTCTAATTTTATGCTCTCCCTGAACACCAGGGTCAAAAAACTTAATATTGTTATTAATACAGTATTCGATCCCCTGATAGTAGCAACATTCAAAATGAAGACTATCAATCATTTTAGATGTACCCCAGTGTCTTCCAAAAAGAATATCTTTCCCTTGAAAACAAAGTGATCCAGCAACTTTATTTCCATCAATTTCAGCAAAAAATACAACTGGTTGAAGAACCTGTCTATTTTTATGAATCAGCTCAAAAAAATTGTAATTTAGATAGGGCGCCTGCATTCTCTCTAAATAAGTATTTTTATAGAATTCATAAAAAATCTTCCAATCATCTGAAGCTAAATTTGTTTTATCCTTAATACTAAAACTAATATTACTCTGGTCTATTTTATTTCTTTCTTTTCGTATATTTTTTCTTTGTTTTGAAGTAAAAATATTTAGAAAATCATCAAAATTAGAATAATCTTTGTTATTCCAAACAAATCTGTAGCCACCTCTTTTTATAAAATTATTTTTTAAAAGATCATTAGAATCATTTTCATCAGGAAAAAGAATGTGCCAGGTTTCTATATTATTTTGTTTCATGTATTCGATTACCGGCTCGATAAAAAAACTTTTATCGATGGAGCTTTTTGTTATAAATTTTCTTGATTCGCATGGGGTAAAAGGTATGGCAGAAAGTAGTTTTGGATAATAATTTCGCCCAGCTCTTTTTAATGCATATGACCATTGATGATCAAATACAAATTCTCCATGACTATTATTTTTGAGATATAAGGGCAGAAAGCCTGATATATCTTCCTTGTTTTTTAACATTAAGTGCATTGGTTGCCAGCCATTGCTTTTAGTTGCTGATTGACTTTCCTCTAATGCATTAAGAAATTCATATGATATCAAAGGAGAATCATTGTCCATTAAAATATTTTGATAATCTTTATTCGAAATCTGAGCAATGTTCTCAATAAAAGAATTTTTCATAGTAATCAAGATTAAATTAGAAAAACTTCTATAACAAAACCCATAGAGGCAAACATTCCAATCCAATTATTAAATTTAAAGGCATCAAGGTATTGGTGATTATTGATCAACCTTCTTTGATGAATATATAGCCCCAAAAGTATTATTAATATAAGTAAAAAAAATAATGAAAATTTATTTATAAAACCTATCAATGCTAATGATACATAAAATGCCAAATGAAGATATTTCGAAATATTTAATGCCTGATCGCCCCATAAAATTGGAGTTGAGTTTATACCAATCTTCAAATCATCAGCAATATCTTCAAATGCATAAATTGTATCGAAGCTTATGATCCATAAAACTGTTCCAATAAATAGAATTAATAAAGATAATGAAAAATCTGATGAAACCAAACTGAAGGAGATTATAGTCCCAGAACCAAAAGTTATACCAAGAAAAAATTGTGGAGCTTTTAGAAACCTTTTAGTAAGAGGATAAATCATTATAAATACAGCTACGACCAATGATGCATAAATTGTATAAAGCGGAACAAAAAAGAGTAAACACAGGGATAATGTAGCTAATAAAATAAAATATAACCAAGCTTCAGTCATACCCATTTTTCCCGATGCAAGTGGTCTATTTTTTGTTCTTGAGACTAGCCTATCAAATTTATAATCATTTATATCATTAATAATGCAACCGCAGGATCTCACAAGCACTGTTCCAATTATAAGAATGAAATAGTTCTTAAATTCTATAGACCCTCTATCAATTGCGCCTAAAAGGAGCCCAATAAATGACGGCCAAAATAAGAGGTATATACCAACTGGTTTATCTAGCCTAGTTAGCTCAATAAATCCTTGAATCTTGTTAATCATTTTCATTTATTAAAAATATTTCCATTACAGAAAATCTATATCCTTTGACAGAATATTTTGCTTTTCTACCCCAATAGGTATTTGAGTCGTTTGTGAAAGAGGCAAAAACAATACTATTTCTAACAAAAATATCTTTTTCAAATAGAATATCACCAAGTGGCTTAGTCCCCAGATTTCCTAATTCACTAAAACCATTCTCAATTGTTTCAGTGGGTATTATTGTTTGAGCAAAAACAATTGGTAAATCATTGCATAATAAAATAACTTCCCTTTTTTTTATTTTTTCTGATTCTGTATTGATAAATTTTTTATCATCAATTGATATTTTAGAAAGTTTATCTTGAATTAAATTAAGTTGAAAACTTCCAGTTTTTTTAATCCTTTTTGTAATTGGACCTTTTTCTAAAAGCCAAGAAGTAATGATTTCATTATGAACCTTATCTTTTATAGAATTAAAAGAACCCCATGATGATAATTGCTTTAGCTGCATTAAATAACCTAATAAATCTGATATTATACCGTTCATATTTTTAATCTTAATAACTTAATTAAACAGATATGGAATTAAAAAAATACGAATGCATAGTTTGCGGTCTTATATACGATGAAGCACTTGGATGGCCTGAGGATGGTATTGAGCCTGGAACGAGGTGGGATGATGTGCCTGATGATTGGTTATGTCCAGAATGTGGCGTTGGTAAAGAAGACTTTGATATGATTGAAATATAATGATTGATACTCCAAAAAACTTAACTAGAAATATTTTACTAGGGATGTTTTTGGGTTTTGTTATTGGATCATTTTTTTATTATCTAGATTTATTCCCAGATAGCTTAGTAAGCTTTGTAAGAGTTTATGTATTTAATCTAGGGAGCTCCATTTTTGTTAATTTACTAAAGCTATTAATTGTCCCTTTAGTTTTCTTCTCTCTTGTATCGGGAATCTCTTCACTAACAAGTATGCAAAGTCTTGGAAATATAACCTTTAAGACAATAGCCTTATATCTTTCTACAACAGCTATAGCTGTTTCATTGTCTTTAATAGTAGGCTCAATTTTTAAACCAGGATCTGGTTATTCTTCAGAGATAGCACCTCCAGATAAATTACCAGAGGGTCAGGGTATATATGAAACTATACTAGATATCTTTCCTGCAAATATTATTGAGGCAATGGCTCAAAACCAGATGCTTGCTGTTGTATTTTTCAGTATTTTATTTGGTCTCGCATTAAACAAAACTAATCATTTAACCGATAACTTTAGTAAATCATTTGAAAAGCTAAATACAGTATTTATGCAGCTAGTAATAATGATAATTTCTTTCGCACCTATTGGTGTTTTTTGTTTAATTGGAAAATTTGTCATTACAGACGGTTTAGATATTTTTCAAGAAGCATTTAAATATGTTTCATTGTTAATAGCTGTATTAATTATTCATGCATTTTTAACTTATTCTCTCATATTGAAAATTTTTACCAACCTAAGTATTGGTACTTTTTATAGGAAAATGAAAGACGTAGCAATCTTTGCTTTTTCAACCTCTTCTAGTGCTGCAACCATCCCAGTGACATTAAAGACAGTTCAGGATGAATTGGGTGTAAATAAAAATGTTTCTTCTTTTGTTATTCCGGTTGGAGCTACTATTAATATGGATGGAACTGCAATTATGCAGGGCATGGCTACAGTATTTATTGCTCAAATGTCGGGCATCGATTTAACATTATTTCAATACATACAAGTTGTTATACTTGCAGTAGTAACTTCTATTGGGACTGCAGCAGTTCCTTCGGCTGGAACAATAACTCTGGTTATAATCCTTCAACAATTTGGCTTACCTCTTGAAGCTATCGGCATAATACTTGCTGTAGATAGAATTCTTGATATGCTTCGCACTTCTGTGAATGTTACCGGTGACGCAGCTGTTGCTTGTATAGTTGCTGATTCAGAGAACTTAATAGACAAAAATTTATTCAATAAATAACTAAAAAGTACGTCTTTTTTATAATTATTTGCTAGAATGCCTCTTTAAAAAAAGAGGGGTCTTTAATGAATACTTTACTTTTACCACCAGTTTTAGGCGTCATGGGAATGATTGCTGCACTTGTTGTTTACATGCTTGTTATGAAATATCCTGATGGACAGGATAAAGTCAAAAAAATAGGCGATCAGATTCATAATGGAGCGTTAGCTTTCATGAAAACTGAGTACAAGTATCTTTTAATTTTTATAGCTGTTTTAGTTGTTTTGGTTTGGTTTGCATTAGGCATTCATTCAGCAATCGCTGTTATTACAGGAGCTGCTTGCTCATCATTAGCTGGTTTTATAGGCATGTATGCTGCTACCAAAGCAAACGTTAGAACCGCAACCGCTGCTCAAGAAGATGGCGCAGCTGCTGCATTATCAGTTTCTTTTTACGGTGGTTCAGTAATGGGCCTCTGCGTAGCTTCTTTAGGGCTTATTGGCCTAGGAACTTTATATTATTTTTTTAACCAAGATCATGTTCATGCCCTTGAGGGCTTTGGAATGGGAGCATCTGTTGTAGCTCTATTTTCAAGAGTGGGTGGTGGCATATTTACAAAAAGTGCTGATGTTGGAGCTGATCTTGTAGGAAAAATTGAAGCTGGAATACCTGAGGATGATCCAAGAAATCCTGGAGTAATTGCTGATAATGTTGGTGATAATGTTGGTGATGTTGCTGGAATGGGCTCAGATATATTCGAGTCCTATTGTGGATCAATGATTGCTTCAATAGCAATTGCTTATACATTAGGATCAACTGACATGATGATGCTTCCATTATTATTAGCATCAGTTGGATTAATAGCTTCAATTTTAGGTATTTTTATTGTCAAACTTCAATCAGCTAAAGAGCCTGCAAGCGCTTTAAGATCTGGAACACTATTAGCACCTGTAATTTTCGTAATTTTTGCATGGTTTTTAATTCAATCACTTCCAGGCGTATCAAATGCAGTTTGGTGGTGTGTTATTGCAGGAGCTGTAGGTGGAGTATTAATAGGACTAATTACTGAATACTATACAGGCGGTAAACCAGTTAAAGATATTGCAGAGTCTGGTGAAACCGGCTCAGCAACTGTTATGATTTCTGGACTAGCTGTTGGTATGGAGTCTGTTGTCATTCCAATAATTGTTCTAGCAGCAATTATTTTTATATCTACTGATTTATCTGGAGTTTACGGTGTTGGGATAGCTGCAGTTGGAATGTTATCGACTGTAGGAATCACAATGGCTATCGATGCCTATGGACCTGTTGCAGATAATGCGGGTGGAATAGCAGAGATGTCTGGTATGGGCAAAGAGGTAAGAGATATCACAGATTCGCTAGATGAACTCGGTAATACAACAGCAGCAATAGGCAAGGGTTTTGCAATCGGAGCAGCAGCATTAGCAGCATTAGCAATTATTTCTGCATATTCAGCTGTTGTTACATTAAATAACCCTGAATTCTCTCTGGCTATTACTGATCCAATCGTATTAGTGGGTATGTTTATCGGAGCTTGTATACCTTTTTATATTGCATCTATAACTATGAAAGCAGTTGGTGATGCAGCTTTTGAGATGATTAATGAAATCAGAAGACAGTTTAAAGAAATTTCAGGTTTAATGGAGGGCACAGCTGATCCAGACTCAGAGAAGTGTGTTGAAATTGCTACTCAGGCATCTTTAAAGAAAATGATGTTACCTGGTGTCATTGCTGTAGCCATGCCAGCTGTTGTTGGTTTTGGTTTAGGGGCAGAAGCCCTTGGTGGAATGCTTGCTGGTGGACTCTTGGGTTGCGTATCTTTAGCACTTATGATGGCTAATGCTGGTGGTGCATGGGATAACGCTAAAAAGTATGTTGAGAAAGGTAATCTTGGCGGCAAAGGATCAGATACTCATGCTGCGGTAGTTGTGGGTGATACAGTTGGAGATCCATTCAAAGATACTTCAGGCCCATCAATGAATATTTTAATTAATGTAATGGCTATTGTAAGTTTAGTTATTGCTCCTCTATTAAGCATATAACTTCAAACATAAACTTTAATGATCCAGGGATTCTTCCCTGGATCATATGTTAAATTAAAGAATGAATAAAAATATCCTAATCATAGGTTATGGAGATATTGGTAATCGATTAAGTAAAATTCTTAAAGAACAATCGGCAAATATATATGCTGTATCTAGACATGGCTCTCTTGATCAAAATATTATTAAGATAAATTGGGATTGGCTCTCTAATAGCAATCTAGATTTACCTAAAATTACTTTTGATTCAGTTATCATCATTCCCAAACCAAGCAATTTAGATGAAAATGGTTATAGAGATGGATTCATCTCTTCTCTAGAAAATATTACAAATTCATTACAAAACGTAGATATTAAAAGTGTAATAGCAATATCATCCACAAGAGTTTATGGAGATCATCAGCTGGGCTATATTGATGAAGCTACTTTGACTGAACCTTCTGATTTTCGAGGAAACCTTATAAAGGAATATGAGCTGACTCTAAATGAATTTTTCCCAGTATATTTAAATATCTTAAGGTTTTCAGGGTTATACATAGATAGCTCAAAACATTCATCTCATAATAAATTAAATCGAAATACAGCAGCAAAAATTATATCTTTTGCAATTAACAACCTATCTCAAAATAAAGAAAACAACATTTATAATTGTAGTGAAGATTGTGAAATCCTTGCATCAGTTAAATCTGTTAGTAATAAAAAATTAAAAGCAGCTGGGTTTATTTTTTAAATAATTAAAGCTAGAACAAAAACTCTAAGCAAAATACAATGTCTATATGATATCTAGCATGACAGGCTTCGGCTCCTCGAAGCAAATACAAAAAGAAACAGAAGTATATTGTGATATTAAGAGCGTGAACCATAGATTTTTAGATGTTTCAATTAAGCCAAACGATATTGGAAATGAGTTCGATGTTCTAATTAGAGAAGAAGTTTCTAAAAAAATAAAACGTGGAAGTGTAGATATTAGATTTAAGCTAAAGTTTCCATCCAGTAATACTTATACAATTAATAATGAATCTATAAAAAACTTATTTAATTCAATTAATTCAATTAAATCTATTGATACAAGCAATATAAGATTATCAGATATAAAAGATATTCCAGGAATAATAAAATCAGAACAAAAAATATTAGTTAATCAAAATCTTTTAAAGAAAACCTTCAAAGCAGCCTTAAATGAATTGTTAGAAAATAGGAAGACAGAAGGAGAAAAGATCAACAAAACATTCATATCAAAAATATCAAAAATACAAAATAACTTAGCAAAAATCTCTAAATCAAATCCTAAACTAACTAAACTAAGGGCTGAAACACTTAATAAGAAAGTGAAGATGCTTTGTGATAATTTAGACAAGGATAGGCTTGAACAAGAGGTTGCAATGCTGGTTCTTAAACATGATGTTGCTGAAGAGATAGAAAGAATTGACTTTCATCTAAGCTCTTTAATGAAAGAATTATCCATAAAAAATGGAAGTGGTAAAAAGATAGATTTCATTCTTCAAGAATTATTTAGAGAAACAAGCACTTTATCTGTAAAAATTGATCATCCTGGCTACAAACAAATCGCATTAGATATGAAGCTCTCAGTTGAAGAAATGCGAGAACAAGCACAGAATATTGAATAATATGCAAAAAGGAAAGCTGTATGTAATTTCAGCTCCATCAGGAGCTGGCAAGTCATCTCTAATTCAATCTATTCTTGATACAAGTAAAAATTTTGAGCTGTCAGTGTCAGCTACAACCAGGAAGCCTAGAGACGGAGAGGAGGACGGTAAGCATTATTTCTTTTTAGAAGATAATGAGTTTGATGAATTAATTTCCAAACATGCCTTCATTGAATACGCTGTTGTCCATAACCATAAATATGGAACACTTAAGTCACATATCGAAGAAAAGATTAATAAAGGTATAAGTGTTATTTGTGATATTGATGTCCAGGGTTATAAATTAATCAAGGATGCATCAATTGAACATACTTCTATATTTATTATCCCCCCAAGCATAGAAGAGCTAGAAAACAGGCTTATAAATAGAGGTCTTGATTCACCAGCCATTATTAACACAAGACTCAATAATGCCAAGAAAGAACTTAAATTTGCTGAAGAATTTGATTATCGAATCCTAAATGACAGCTATAAAACTGCAAGCATTGATATCATAGATATTGTTATAGATGGGAAATCTTCTAATAATAAGGATAAAATAAACCTAAAGATCTTGAGAGATATGTTGTCTTAATTGATCAATACAAATAGAATACTCTCCCTAGGAGAAATTATATGGCTAGAATTACAGTTGAAGATTGTTTACAAGTAGTACCAAGTAGGTTTGATTTAATTATCATGGCCTCAAAAAGAGCTAGACAGCTTGCTACAACAAGTAGAGACCCTCTCGTAGAATGGGATAATGATAAACCAACCTTGGTTGCTCTAAGAGAAATCGAAGCTGGTCTTTTAGATAAAGAGACACTAGATAGAACCCTAGAAGAAGATGTATTAATGGACGGATTCTCCTCACCGGACTCAGAAGTACCAGAAACGGCTGAGTAAATGAATTTTGGAGAACTAATTTGAGTGAAACAGTTCTCCCAAATCATCTAATACATTTTTCAGAAACTAGTCTTTTAAAGCTTCCATCATCTCTTTATAAAACTTGTAAAACCTATTTAAATCAAGAAGATATAAAAAAAATCCAGAAAGCTTACTCATTTGCTTTCTATGCTCATGCTGGACAGAAAAGAAAAGATGGTTCTGACTATATCACTCATCCAGTAGCTGTTACAGAAATTCTTCTAGAACTTAAAATGGACCCTGATTCAGTTTGTTCGGCACTAATGCATGATGTATTAGAAGATTGTAATGTTCAAAAAAATAACTTGGCTAAAATATTTGGCGACGATGTTGCGCACATAGTCGATGGCGTAAGTAAGCTTGGAAAGATCGAAACAAAAAATATAGCTGATAATAATGCTAACAATCTGCAAAAAATGGCATTAGCAATGGCTAATGACGTAAGGGTTGTTTTGGTAAAGCTTTGTGATCGTCTTCATAATATGAGAACAATAGAGTACGTTCCAAGAAAAAAACAAATTCAGAAAGCAAAAGAAACTCTTGAATTATATGGTCCTCTTGCGCTTAGAGTAGGTATGCAAGATATAAGAGCAGAGCTTGAAGATCTTTCATTTAGATGCATACATCCTATGCGAGCTAAGATGCTTGAAAATGCTGTTAAAAGTTCTAGTGGTGGAAGAAAAAAAATTGTTGAAAAGATTAGAAAGGAACTGAAAAAAAGACTTAAATCAAATAATGTAGAGGATGTTGCTGTAAAGGGCAGAGAAAAAAACCTCTATAGCATTTACAGTAAAATTAAATCAAAGCATAAGCCTTTTTCAGAAATACTAGATGTATATGGTTTTAGAATTCTTGTTGATTCAGTAGATGATTGTTACAGGTCGCTTGGAATTATTCATAATTACTTTTCACCAATTGAAAATAAATTTAAAGACTATATTGCAATACCAAAAACAAATGGGTATCAGGCATTACATACAAGTCTATTAGCTTTAGATGCATTTCCAATAGAAGTTCAGATTCAGACAAGAAATATGTGGGCTACGGCAAATATGGGTATTGCAGCTCACTGGGGCTATAAAACTAATGATGATGAAAGCAAAGGCACTGAATTAAGAGCGAACAAATGGTTATCAGGTCTGGTTGAGCTCCAAAAGAAATCTTCAAATCCATCGGAGTTTGCTGATTCTCTTAAGAAAGACCTTGATTCAGAAGAGGTTTATTTATTCTCACCTAAAGGACATATTTATGCCTTGAAAACTGGAGCAACTCCTATAGATTTTGCTTATGAAGTTCACACTGGTTTGGGTAATAGTATTATTGGGTGTAAGGTAAATAGAAGAGAGGCTCCACTAAATGTTGAACTTGAAAGTGGTCAAACAGTTGAGATTATTACTTCAAGCTCTTCTGTTGAAGCTGATCCCGCATGGCTTAATTTTATTGTTACAAGTAAAGCAAGAAGCGGCATTAGATCCAGACTAAGAAATCAGAAAGTATCATCCGCTCGAAAAGCAGGAAAATTTATGTTGGAGTCTGAATTACAAAGATCTGGAAAATCATTAGAAGATTATCGAGGAGGCACTCTTAAAAGAGTATTAGATTCAATTGGGGTCACATCTCTTAATAAGCTTTTGATTGAATTAGGCTCGGGAAAAAGAACAGGCAATATAGTTGCAGAAAGATTTTATTCTGGCCTGAAGATTAGAAAAGATTCAGATAATAAAAAAATTAAACCTGTTTTTATTAGCGATAACCACATAGAGGGTGTTTCGGTGGTTTTTGCTAAATGTTGTCATCCAATATATGAAGATCCAGCAATCGCCCACTCTGATACAGAAAGGGGAATAGTTATTCATCATCAGAGATGTAAACAGGTAGCACCTTTTATCTCAAAAGATCCCAGATATATACCTGCAAAATGGACAAAGAATACTAAAACTCATATCTATACAGCAAAAATTAACATCGTAACTGTTGATGAGATAGGTGTGTTGGCTGAGATTGTTTCTGTGTTCACAAAAGCCGGTATAAATATTGAGCAAATTCATACAAAAAATATTGATAGCACTTTCGCTGCGTTTGAAATGGAAGTAGATGTTGAGAATCAAGAAGAATTGAAATATATAATGCAAAAACTTAGGGCTAAAAAAATTACATCAAGTTGTACAAGATTAATTAATGAAAAATGATAAACCTAAAAATTTAATTTTAGGTACAATGCATTTCATAAACCATAGGCAGATAACTTAATGACAAAAGAAATCATTTTTACTGAGGATGCACCAAAGGCTATTGGCCCATACTCTCAAGCAGTAAAAGCTGGAGGCTTCACATTTATATCAGGTCAAGTTGCCATTAATCCAAAAACAGGGGATTTAATGAATTCTTCGATTGAAGATCAGGCTGAACAAGTTCTTCAAAATTTAACAGCTATATGTAAAGAAGCAAATGCATCTCTATCAGACATTGTTAAGCTAACAATTTATATAACCAATATGAATGATTTCTCAATTGTTAATGAAGCAATGCAAAGGCATTTTGTTGAACCTTATCCTGCTAGAGCTACAGTAGAGGTCTCTGCTTTACCCCTTGGTGTTAATGTAGAGATGGATGCAATTCTTATCAATCATGAATAGAAACCTCCTATCATTAAACGATCTTTCAAAAAAAGAAATTCTTGAACTAATTGAATTTGCTAAAAATTTTAAACTTGAAGATGGTTCTTTTAGAAAAGAAAATTTATTTCCGGATAAAACTGTTGCAAACGTCTTTTGTGAACCAAGTACTAGAACTAAATCTTCATTTGAGATTGCTGCAAAGAACCTTGGTTGTTCTGTGATTGGTTTTGATATTTCTAATTCATCTGTTGAGAAGGGCGAATCAATATATGAGACAGTTGATGCTCTAAGCTTAATGGGGGTTGATCTATGCGTTTTAAGGCATCCTGAATCAGTCATTAGAGACTTATCAGAATATTTACCTGAGATGGTATTTATTAATGGCGGAGAAGGCTCTATATCTCATCCAACTCAAGCATTGATAGATTTGATGACAATTATTGAAAATAAAGGTTCTATAGACGACCTTAATATTGTGATAGTTGGTGATTTAGATCATTCAAGAGTGACATCTTCGTTCGTTGAGGGGATATCAAACTTCTCATTTAACTCTCTAACTTTTTGCGGCCATCCAAGTATGTCAACAAAGTATATCAATCCTGTCTTGGGGAGATTTGAACCAGACTTAGATGTGGCATTACATGATGCTGATGTAATAATGACGCTCAGAATACAATATGAAAGGTTTGAGGAGACGTTAAACCTTGACCTTGAAGAATATAAACAAGCTTATGAATTAACATCTGAAAGGCTAGAGCAAGCCAAAGGGGATGCAATTGTTATGCATCCTGGCCCTGTAAATTATATTGAAATTTCTGAAAGTGTATATCAGTGTGACCAGTCAGTAATTCGCACTCAGATTTCAAATGGAGTTGCTATCAGAATGGCAGTACTATCAAGATTTCTTAGCAGCTAAAGTTCTTTTTACAGTATCAACAATAGCAATAGTATTCTGATCAATTTCAATATTGACTGTATCTAGCTTATTTAGATTACTTAAATTAGAAACCTTTAAAGTTTCTGGAATCAAATGAATTTTAAAATTACTTTTATTTACTTTACCTACGGTTAAGCTGCATCCATTTATACCTATATAACCTTTTTCCATAACATATTCAGAATAGTTTTTTGATATGTTGATTGTCATATCTTTTGTATTATCTTTCTCAATAATTTTATTGATTTTTGCAGTAAAGTGAATATGACCAGACATTAAATGACCACCTATTTCTGAGGATGCTTTTATAGATCTCTCAAGGTTTACCATGTCACCTTTTGAAATCTGCCCAAGATTAGTTCTATCTAGCGTCTCCTGAATAACATCAAAACTTAGGCCACTTTTACCAGTATCTTTTGATGTTAAGCAAACTCCGTTAACTGATACGCTTGCACCTTTTTTAAGGCCTTTGACAAAGTTTTTAGGAGCATATATTTTAAGACTCATATAGTCATTATGAAATTTAACTTTAAGAACTTTTGCTTTGTGTGAAACTATTCCTGAAAACATCTAAGCTCCCCATTCATCCCTGTAAGAGATTAGCCTCTCTAAATGCTTTTTATATTCCGCATTATCTTGAGAGTAGGATATCAAGGTATCTAAATTAATAATTGATACTACTTGCATTTCAAATGCTGTTTCTAGCTCTCTTTTGGCAGACAGGTCACCCTTACCTTTTTCTTGTCTATCAAGACCTACGAGCATTATCTTTGGGTTTGCTCCAAGTTCCTTTATTGTCTCAATCGATTCTTTTGCAGCTGTGCCTGCAGATATCACATCATCAATGATCAATACATCTCCAGAAGGATTATTGCCAATTATTGTTCCACCTTCGCCATGATCTTTAACTTCTTTTCTATTAAAGGATAGCGGATATTCTCCTCCATCTTTACTCAGTATCATGGATACAATAGATCCTAAGAATATTCCTTTATATGCAGGCCCATATATACAATCAAAAGTAATATTGGAATCTATAATTGCTTCCCGATAGCATTCTGCCAAATGATGAAGATATCCACCATTAAGCATCTTTGATGCATTGAAAAAATAAGGGCTTTTTCTACCTGACTTTAATGTAAAGTCACCAAATTCTAGTACTTTAGCATCGAGAGCTAATTCAAGAAATTGTTTTTGATAGTCTTTCACTTATTTTAAACAGGCTTTTTGTTTTTCAATAATATCAGCAATAGCTGAACTTCCAACCTCAATCATTTCATTTAGTTGTTCTTTGGAAAAAGGAGCTTCTTCACCGGTTCCTTGAATTTCAATTAGCTCCAAAGAATCAGTCATCACTAAATTAAGATCAGTTTCAGCACTACTATCTTCATTGTAATCTAGATCAAGTATCACCTGATCATCTAGTATTCCAAGTGAAACAGCAGCGACATGCGTCTTAATAGCCCTGTGATCATCATGATGATTCTTTAAGGCTAGAAACAGGGCAACACAACCCCCAGTGATAGATGCAGTTCTTGTCCCCCCGTCAGCTTGAATCACATCACAATCAATATTAATAGTTTTACCTTTGATATATTTTAAATTAACGGCTTGTCTTAGTGATCTTCCTATTAACCTTTGAATTTCTTGTGTTCTGCCGCTTTGTTTTCCTCTAGCTGCTTCTCTGCCCATCCTTTCATTTGTAGATCTTGGAAGCATACCGTACTCAGCAGTTACCCAGCCTTCATCACTCCCTCTCATCCATCTTGGAACATTTGTATCGATAGTTGCAGTACAAATAACTTTAGTATTGCCAAAAGATACTAATACTGACCCTTCAGCATGAATATTTACATTTGGTTCAATTGTAAGTTCTCGAAGTTCGTTGGGTTTTCTATTGTTGCTTCTTTCCATAATTTGATCCTATGGATGCGCTGATCCAGTATTAGTTAACTTAATTGATCTTTAACAATTTTGCTTACAATGCCCATATCAGCAGTTCCTGCTGGAATTGAGCTTTTAAGAATACCCATTACTTTGCCAATATCTTGCATGGTAGATGCTCCAGACTCAGATATAGCTGACTGAACTTTTTCTGATATTTCAGATTCATTTAGTTGCTGGGGTTTATATTTAGAAAGAATAGTAACTTCTAACTCTTCTTTGTCCGCAAGGTCAGCTCTTCCACCTTCTGTAAACTGAGCAATAGAATCTTTTCGTTGCTTGATCATTTTATTGATGATTTGCAGTGCTTTTGCATCGTCTGCAGTTTCTTGACTATCTATCTCGAATTTTTGAACCTCCGATTTAAACATTCTCAGAGTATCACGAGTCATATCATCTTTATCAAGCATTGCTTGCTTGAGGTCAGACTGAATTTCGGAAAGAAGGGTCAAGATTATCTAAAAGATCTTTGTCTTGGGAAAGAAAATTTCCTATTTGATTTTCTAGCACGTTTAACAGCAGCTGCCATTAAACGCTTTCTTTTTTCTGTTGGCTTCTCATAGAACTCTCTTGCTCTGATTTCAGGGACAATTGCTGCTTTTTCGCAGGCACGCTTGAACTTTCTTAAACCAATGTCAAAATGTTCTGTTTCTTTTATTATAATTGAAGGCATAATTAGTCGCGTAGTTTAGGCTGTAATTAGAAATTTTGCAAAACATTTTATTAAAAAATTATGAAAACTTTAGGAATTGAAACATCTTGTGATGAGACTGCAATAGCAATTTATGATTCTAATCATGGAATTATTGGCGAGTCAGTATATAGCCAGATAGAAATGCATGCAGAGTATGGAGGAGTCGTACCTGAATTAGCTTCACGAGATCACTGTGTAAAAATAGTAGATGTCTTAAGTGAGGCTCTCAAAGACATAGACATAAAATCTATTGATCAAATTGCATATACATCTGGTCCTGGATTATTGGGCGCTTTGCTAATTGGTGAAAGCTTTGCTCAAGGCTTATCCACTGCTTTAAAGATACCTTTAATACCCATTAATCACCTTGAAGGACACTTAATGTCCCCTGTTATGGAATTTCCAGAAATTAAGATACCTTATATCTGTTTATTAGTAAGTGGAGGGCATAGCATGATTGTAGATGTTAAGGAAAGAGGCGATTACGAAATACTTGGACAATCGCAGGACGATGCAGTGGGAGAGGCATTTGATAAGGTTGGCAAATTACTAGATCTTCCATATCCTGGCGGGCCGCACATAGAAAAATTAGCACTTAAAGGAAATTCTAAGGCTTATGATTTCCCTAGGCCTATGATTCATAGCGATAATCTTGATTTAAGTTTTAGCGGTCTTAAAACATCAGTTTTATATACAGTAAGAGATATTGAAAATTTAACGGATCAAATAAAAGCAGATATAGCGGCTTCTTTCCAACAAGCTGTCATAGAAGTTTTATCAAAGAAAATTATGAAAGCGGTCGAGATCACTGGAAGATCTGAGGTCATAATTGCAGGAGGCGTTGCCGCCAACAAAGCCCTTAGAACTGCTATTAAAGAATTAGAGAGTTCTTTAGGAATTAAAGTTTTTTATCCTTCTCTAAAATATTGTGGTGATAATGCTGCAATGATTGCTTTTGTAGGATCGTTGAGATCTTCTGATAAGATTAAGTCTCAAGCCTCTTATGTTAGGGCAAGATGGCCACTAAGTGAGTTAAACAAATGAAAGATATTATTTATATAAAGGATCTTAGAGTAAAAACTATCATCGGAATATTTGATTGGGAAAGAAAGGTTAAGCAGGAAGTTAGTATCGATTTAGAATTCCCATTTGACTGCAAAAAAGCTGCTGCAACAGATTCTATTGAAGATACAGTGGACTATAAAGCAATTGCAAAAGGCGTTATAAAGTTTGTTGAGGAATCATCATTTCAACTTCAAGAAACTCTTGC
>ERZ802830.327-NODE-327-length-47259-cov-22.5051_pt1 | contig 47259 bp, 39 predicted proteins | sample MGYA00345654_ERZ802830 | MGnify/ENA primary metagenome ERZ802830 (study PRJEB30503, sample SAMEA104212375) | marine metagenome | biome: Westerlies Biome; feature: [SRF] surface water layer (ENVO:00010504) within the epipelagic zone...; material: water...
AATATTCTGCGCAATGGAAGAAAAAAGGCGTAAGTTTCATTGGTGGTTGCTGTGGCGTCCACCCTGAACATATTGACTTAATGCACAAAAATCTATTTAAGTAAGCTAATTAACCTTGATTGGTAACTCAGACAACAAGTCGATGACTTGAATGTAGCCGTCTGGTCCAAGACCAGCAACAACAGAATCAACTGCGGAAGAAATAAAAGAAACATGACGAAAAGACTCTCTTAAGTGTGGATTAGAAATATGCAATTCAACCTTATATCCTGAATATGACTTTAATGCATCATGAATCGCAATTGATGTATGAGTATAAGCAGCGGCATTTATTACAATTGCGTCAACTTTATTGATGATTGCATCTTGAATCCATTCAACAATCTCGCCCTCGTAATTAGACTGCATAAATTTAACGGAATGTCCAACTTTTGATGCCTTTTCTTGGCACTCTTTAGAAATACCTTCTAAAGTCTCTTTTCCATAAATTTCAGGCTCTCGAGTACCTAAGAGGTTTATATTGGGACCATTGATTACGTAAATATTCATCTAATTATTACTTAGTTTCTTGTTAATCGAATTGATAGCAAGCACATAACCATACTTACCGAGTCCGCTGACCAAGCCCACTCCACTATCATTCCCCCTTAAAGGCTTACTGCTTCCCTGTATGAATATATTTTCAATACGAACTTCAATAACTGGCTTGCCTTGATTAGTAATTTTATTTATTGCTGCGCTAAAAGCATCATAATCTATAAATGAAGATTTTGAGAGCCCAGCTGGATTAATTATGAATGCATCAAAATTACTATTATCATAAACCAAGACTCTCAAAAGCTCAGATTCATCATCATTTTGACGAAAATCCACTTCGAGACCAAATTCGCCTGAAGTCTCAATGCATTTTTGCTCTATAACAGACAAAGATAAGTCATCATTAGCTACCTCATTATGATCACTCAAATCTGATAATCCAGGTCCATTTATTATTAATAATTTACCGTTACTCATTTATTGATTTAGTCCATCGTTTTATAAAATTAACAAATATTTCGTGCAATATGGCCTATCTAATACTCTGGGATATTATATATACCTCAAGGTTTAATGTATATGGGCTTAATCTTACTCTTTTGAAAGAGTCTAGTTAAGAACTAAATTTATATAGTTAATTTTTTACTAAAGAGTCAATTAATGGGCGGTAGTATGAAAATGGAGGATGTTCTCTATCTGGATCTTTCCCCTCTTCATCCCAATATCTTAAATTTATGCAGTGATCTAAATAATCATTATTTTCAAATTCTTCTATTTCCTTCTCATTCATTGGTCCTCCCTGTAGGTTTAGAGTGTGGACCGATGCAGGTGACAAGCGCTCAAAATAATCTGCTTTAACTGCACACAAATAACGTTTTGCTGCAACATGCTGACGAATCGGTTCGACAACAGATGCTGGAAAATAATCCTCAAGAAAATTAGCGCCCGCCTCCTCATGAAAGTTGTTCACTCCCTTTGCCAAAGATGACTCAGGAATTTCGTTTTTGTAATGACCTATGTCATGAAGAAGGGCTGACACTATTTGAGCACTATCAGCACCAGCCTCTTCAGCACATTGGGCTGTTTGAAGCATGTGTTGTGCCATCGTGACCCGCTCACCAAGGTAAGATTCGGCGCCGCGTCGAAGAAAAATATCTTCAATAAGGTCTACAACATTTTGCGAAGTAATCTCAGTCATTTTTTTTATTTTCTAATGTATTTAGGAGACTGTAAAGTCCATCTAAATCCGTATAGGCTCCCTGAAGATGGCGCTTTCCAGTTTTTGAAAACTTAGTTCTGGCGTGCATTACTCGAGTGTTATCAAACAGCATTAAGTCTCCCTCAGAGAGCTTGAATTGAATCTTTAATTCATCTCTCTCAATGACCTCACTCCAGTGACGATAAGCTTTATAAAAAGATCTCATTTTATCTTTTGGCACTTTAATCGTATCGATAGAGCGGTTGTTGTATCTGACCTTGATGATTTCATGATTGTCATTTAACTCGATCATCGGGACCCTTGAGCGGAGATCAGTTTTAGAGTCAGAAAATCGATAATTGATCCAGCTACTTGTCAAAGTCAGAAAGTTCTCTTCATTTTCATCACGAAGAATTGAGGCCGCCTTAAAGCCATCCACCAAGATTGAATCACCGCCCTCAGTAGAGCTCTCGAGACAATGCAGCAGCTGCACCGTTGGGACGGGGTCTCGGTATGGGTTGTCGGTGTGGGACCCAAGCCCTAGATTGGTATAGGCCAGATTATTTGGGTTGATTTCAGTTCTCACCTCAAACAATGCTCCATAGTTGGTCTCCCGAGTATAGCCCATTGCACTGATGACTTTTAATACTTGTCCTTCAACTGTCGGGACACCCGTTAAAACAAAAAAACCTATGTCTCTCAAAGAGCAAAGCGCTTTTAATTTTGTGTCATCCTTGGACATTGAATCATAGTCAATAATTGGTAGTCCATTCTCAAAACTATTTTTTTGCCAGAGCGTTTTTTGTTTCTCGCTCCTGTCATCAAAGTGGTTATTGAGTTCATAGCAATTAGAGCGCAGCCACTGTTGCGTGAAGACTGACAGGTGGTCTTCAGGTTTAAATAGTACACAGACATTTCCCTCGTCATCCATGTAAGCCTTGTCTATTGATATACTAGAGGGTAGATCTTTAACGCTGAAGAGTCTTTGTCCGTTATTCTTATTTCTTGACTCAGGCATCTGGCAGTGATCCCTAAGCCAGTAGCTGAAGAGAGAGCTTATATTTCCATCCTTCCAGTCAATCACCAACTCGTCGCCGACTATAGAAATTTTTTTGATTAAATCGATTGTATCCCCTTCATGAATCAAACTTTAACAGTGCGCAATGACTCTACATTGCCATATTTTTACTTTTGGATTGTTGTCCAAAGAATGAGACCTCTTTAGGGTACTCTGGCAACTCAACACTATAGCTTGTACACCTTACAGTTCCAGTTTCTTTTCCTCTAACAACCATTCCAACGAGCTCACTAGGAAGGTGGTTTGGTGATAGAGCCACTGCATCCTCAGCCTTATAGGTCACAATAAAGAGTGATCTTGAATGCTGCGATAAATTAGGCGCAGACCCGTGCAGTAACTTTGAATGCATGAGGCAAGCCGAGCCCGCCTTTCCAGTGCAGCTCAATGCCTTATCCTTATTCGACTCCATAACCTTGTCATCCACTGCCCCTGTAAAAACACCGTTCTGCCAATGGGAGTGTAGCGGTCCGTTATGTGTCCCTGGGACCACCTCTAATGGCCCATTATCCAGAGTCACGTCATCCAAAAAATAAAGAACCGTCATTATGTCCTCATTTGAATGCGGCTCAAAAGGAAAGTCTTGGTGGAACTTGACTTCAGTTCCGGCGCCAGGCAACTTGAGATTTATTTTGTTGCCCAGGTGAGTGATATTTGGACCAAAGATCTCAGTAACCAGATCCAGTGCGTTATTATCTTTGACAACATCAAGGCATATATCAGAAATCTCTGCTGGAGAGGTGATCCTTCTCACCGCAGGCGTTTCTGGGGAGTGAGTGGTTGGCTCGAGATCAAAACGAGGCCTTCCATCCATGATTCTGCCAAAAGGCTCTTTATGTTTTTTACTCTCCTCAACCCACTTGGACAGCTCAGAATTCAATGATGCGAGTTGTTCACTAGAAATGGCATCTTCAAAGAAGAGGTAGCCATCCCTATGAAACTGTTCAATCAAACCTTTATTGTCTTGCATATCAAGCCTCCAAATCGCATTATGAACCAAACTCAAGAAAAAATAAAGAAAAATTTAATGACTGATTAGAAAGAATATAAAATTATCGCCATGGAAATGCTATTTGAAAATTTAAACTTTATGCACTGGCTAGTTCTCGGGCTTTCGCTTATCATCCTTGAGCTTTTTTTGTGGACCGTCTTTCTGCTCTGGATTGGGGCCTCTGCTATAACAGTTAGCATCGTTTTCTATCTTATGCCTGATACCTCATGGCCAATACAACTTCTCATTTTCGTTGCCCTATCTTTAACTTCAACCAGTCTTGCGAAACGTTACTACCCGGTCAAAACGGTTGACGATGAACTGCACGAGAAAGCCAAAACCTACATCGGAAAGGAGTGCAGGGTTGACTCAATTGAGGATGGCATTATCAAGGTTCAGATAGGGAAATCGCTTTGGTTTGCAAGAGGCACTGGACTGAGTGTGGGTCAGGCAGTAAAAATAGTGGATGTCGATGACTCAACTTTCATCGTGGAACTAATTTAAATTAATATCTTGTTCTCAAATCAAATTTGGTGGCACTTGCAATCATAAATAATAATTTAAGCCGGAGAAAGGGCAGCCAAAAGTAAATTTCTTACTGTAATTGAAATGGCCTATCACTAAGGAGTTGACTGCAAGTTACCAAAAAATTAACCGTAATGATTCATTAAATCTGCAATTCGTTTCAAAAAAATTGCATGCTCACATGCTTCTTCAGAAGAATAAACCTCATCAAACATTTCAACTGGTTTACCTCTTATTCCAGAGGCAATTCCAATTTTGTACTGCTCAAACATACGTATACAGACGCTTACATACTTTCCTGCCATAGGCGCCCTTCGCATTTTGTCTAAAACAGTTCTAAGTTCATGACTATGTTCAACTGCAACTCTTCCATTTGAAGGAGCTTTTCCAACTGGACTGTTTCTATGCTCAGCAATAAGACGACGACGAGACTCATCATCAAACAGAAGTGGCATCACATATGTTTTAGTAATATAGTCATCAGTCTCAGTATGTGATAGATTTTCTTTAACACCTTTAGTTTTATCTAGCATAATTAATCCTCATAGTTTCCATGAATACAATCAGTGGTTTCGACATGGCACTGATTCTCCTCGTTCTTCTTTGAGGCGTAATGCCTCGTTTTGAGCCTCCTCAGGCGTACTGAAGACTTTATCTTCAAATAGTATTAAGGGTTTTGCTCTATCAGCATTTAACTGGCCAACACACCATTCTTTACCCTCAATAGTGCAGACGGCCACATACGCCCCTGCAATAGGTCCATATTGCCTATTATTAAGAGTAAATAAGCATTCAGCTAAATCATTAACTTTATCTTCATCTAGATCACTAATCACAGACTTTTCTAATTCATTCAGTGGCTCAGTACTTGAACCTAATACTGATTTTCCTGTTGGTGGATCCATCATTTCAGTTTGTTCATTTAAAATCATAGCAAATCGCTCCTAATAGTTATTATGGTAATGGCTCATCTTTCAAGAAGCCTCTTATTGCATTTTCAGTAATTCTTGAAACATTATTGTTGTAATTATTATGAGAGAGACTTCCACACCATGATAATGAACCTGGCGCGAATACTGCACCACCCTGATCAGTCTTGTAATAAATCATATCAGCACGCACCATAGGGTTTTCCGTGCCACCGCCATGGTATCCACGAACTGAAAAATGTATTTCTTCATTAACCTGAAGCATCAAGTTTGTATGACCTTCTGAGTGAGCCAACAAGTATGCATCATGAGGGGTTCCAAACTCTAAATCATAACGATCTAGCTCTAGACCAGCCGCACCACCTCCAACTAAACCAAAATCTCCAATCTTTTCACCATTACCAACCCCTTCCATAATCCAAGCAGCTTCAGGTCTCTCACTATCCTTATCTCTAACATAGTAGGAAGAAACATCAAAGCCGTATGCTGTAAAGGTTAGACCACATAATTTACTTGGTATTCTTCCTCTAGCTCTCCACATGCCTCCAAACTTTCCATCAAAAGCATTGTTATACTCTCCGGGATTCGCTGTCCAAGCCCTTGTTCCGGCTTCACCTTTTCGAACCTCAATAATATTTGTGTTATCTGGATGATACTCACTGCACCAGTAGAAACCATTAGCACCCAAATAAATCCATCTTCCGCCATCCTGCTGATATTTTTCATAGGCCTCAAACATTTTTTCTGAAGTATATTCTGGATGACTACCTGTCAGTACAGTTTGATATTTATTTAATAAACCAACGCCCTCTCTATGCAGGTCTTCATCAGTATGAATATCAAAATCGAAGTTTTTTTCCTCTAACCAATCTACAAGATGCAAATCACCATTAAGTTGCCATAGCGAGGGAGATAGCCAATGACGATATTTAGGTCGCATATTTAAAATAGGCCTTAATCTTGAAGAGTAACAAACTCCACTTCCATCAGAATGCAAAGAATATGTTGATAAACCATATTCTCTATGCTCATTTAAATACAGATCAGCAGCTGTCATAACTGGAACCTTTCCTGCTAATAATTCTGCAACTACACAGTTTGTGCATAAATTATCATTTGAATATGCGATATAAGCGTTAGTTGGCAAAATAAACGCCAACTTCGAAGTCGTTTTTCCTCTTGGAGGACGAACCACAAAAGGAATGTAATCCTCAGTTTCGGGAGAATCTTCTCCACCAATCCTTAAGCGAGCAGCATAGACACCACTTTTTAAATGGTCTGGTATCTTTAATTCAAAATCAACATCCCAACGCGCATCATCTATATCATCATCATGAAAATGAATCGCGCCATATTCTTCAGGTTTATGATGATAGACAATCTCATCTCCTGTCCAGTTAAAACCTGTCATACCGCGAACTGGCATATTGACAATAAAACCATCTAATCTTGTAGTTGAGGTATCTACTATAAAAGTTGAAGCAATATTTTTTGTAATATTTGCATGAAAATCCCAAGCACCCACAACATCATCTCTTAATGCTGCCTGGCAACCTTGATAGCCCCTAGCTAATGATTCTATTTCGGCTTTACTTAAAGCTCTTCGTGATAATCTTGGGCGATCAATCTTACCGTTATAGGTATTGACCTGTTCAGGGAGCTCAATAGGCTCCATCGCTTCTTTAAAATGGCCACCAAAAATATGCCTTCCTGATCTTTCATTTTTTGTACTAGCTGCCATTAAGAATGGCGCATCATTAATACCTGGCTTAATACTATTGATTGATTCAACCAGAGCTGTAGTTTCTTCAGATGGATGAAGAATTCCTTGACCTAAGCCACCGTTTGTTGAAGTAACAACAGGCTCTTGATATAAAGTTACTTTACCTGTTCTAGAGTCATAACTGACTGCAGCTAGATACCAAACCTTACGTAATAACTTTTTCTCACTTGAAAGTTTCATGACTTGACCACTGCCATCACCTATTTCTACCGAAAGACAGTTATTTTCATCAATAAATAACCCATAGCCACTCTTTGTTTCCTCAACCCATTTAGTCAGAATACCTTGGCGTTGTTTTTGAGGTGTGCCCAGACCTTCAATTGGGGTAGTGGGAAAGATATAACATTGCAACGTAAAACTCTCTACATTGAGTCTCTCATCCTGAGGAACAATTATGTATGAGCCTCCATGTATTCTTTGATTTCTACCAGGATAATTTTTATTACATTCTGCGTCAATTTCCTCTTCTTTGTATCCTGGACCTTCAGGATTTGTATCTCCATGAATTAAACGAACTATTTGAGTTTCGTAAACTTCATTTTCTTCAGAATTAATATAAAACTTTATATTATCTCCAGGACAAACAGAGTATTTGTCACTATAACCAGTAATTCTTAACATAATATTTCCTCAAATTTCATTAATTAGAAAGTTAAATTAATTAGGATATTTCGCCTTCTATATCGTCATCTTTTTTTTCATCTTTTTTATAATCGCCAAGCAAGTTCTTGATATTGCTAATCTCTTTTGGAGACATTCCAATTTCGTCAAGAAGGTTATCAATAAATGGAACTTGAGCTCTATAACGCATAGCCGCATTTACTATATTTTCGGGTAAACCCCCTCCATCATTAGAAACAGGGCCTACAAAATCACTGTTAGCGCTATTTGAATTGAAACCTGGCATTCCATTCAATTCGTATATTTTTATATCATCAATATTCTCCATTGGTTTCACAGCCTCTCGAATAATTGAATCAAGATTTCTAGCCAATTCCATTCTGAGATCACTTTGTCTGCTTTCATCACTTCGAACATTTTCAGCCTCATTGAGCATTAACTTTCCAGCAGCATCAATCTCATATCGAAGCTTGCTTGCCAATGAAGTATGCTTTTCAGCTTGCTCACGCTCCTGAGCAGCTTCTTTTTCAGCTCTTGCAAGTGTGGTGATTTGAATTGCTTCACTCTCACCTTCCTTTTCAGCATTAATTAATTGCAGTTTTTTATCACGCTCTGCAACTTCAACTTCTTGTGCAGAAAGAACCTGCTCCTCTGCAACTACTGCTTGTGCTCTTGCATGCTCTTTATCTTCAACTGCACTTAAAACTTCAACTGTTTTAGCAATAACTTCCAATTCACGGTCTTTTTCTTCAATTTCAAGATTTTTTCTCTTTTTAATTTCTGAAGCCTGAGCCTGCTGATCATTTTCTATTCTTGTAACTTCTATGATTCGTTGTTGTTCAATCTGAAGTTTTTTCACCTCTTCCTGGGCTTTGATTTGAGCTTGCTCAGCCTCTATGTATTTATCTGATTCAACCTTGAGAACCTCAGCCTTTTGTCTAGCTCTTTGAGATGCTATTTCTTCTTCTTGTTTAAGTCTCGCAAACTCATTTTCTTTTTTAATTTCTAAAGATCTTATTTCAGCTTCAAGATTCTTTTCTTTAATATCAATCTCTGTCTGTCTCTCAATCTCATTTCGAAGTTTTTTACGCTCTTCAATTTGAAGAGTCAGTTCATGTTCACGCAAAGAGCGCTCAACTTCAATAGTATCTTGTTGCTGTATGCGAGTTTTTTCAATGTCTTCTTCAGCCTTAATTCTTGCCTCTTCCGCTAAGCGCTCTTGCCTGGCAGTTTCGATAGCCATTTCGGTACGCTCTTTGTCTCGCTGTTTGGCGATTTCACGCTCTTGAAGCAATCTAGAAAATTCTCTATCTTGGTCAATTTCTAGCGCTTTTTGCTCTGCCTCTAAGTTCTTACTTCTAATTCTTATTGATGTATCTTGTTCAATATCATTACGCTTCTTCTTTCCAGCTTCAATTTGCTCTGTCAACTGTGTCAAACCTTCCGCGTCAAATGCATTTGAGGGATCAAATACTTCTAATCCAGCCTGATCAACACTAGTTAATGAGACAGCTTCTAACTCAAGACCAGTCGACCCTAAAGACTCAGCAACAATATCTTTTACTGCTTTAATATATGCACCACGCTGCTCTTGAATCTCTTCCATTGACATCTGAGCAGCAACAATACCAAGAGCATCAACAAAACGACCTTGCACTAAATCTCTAAGGCTTTCAGGCTCCATTGTTCTTTTGCCAAGGGTTCCAGCTGCAATTGATACAGCCTCTTTATTAGGAGTAACACGAACATAAAATTCAGCGACTATCTCAACACGCATGCGATTTTTTGTTATGAAGGATTTATCTCCACCTCGTTTAACCTCAATTCGCAAGGTTCTCATTCCAACAGAGGTAATATTATGAATAATTGGTAATACAAAGGCTCCTCCACTTATAACAACTTTCTCTCCTCGAAGCCCTGTTCTTACAAATGAAACCTCTTTTGATGATCTTCGATACAACCAATGCAGCAAATAGACAAAAATTGCTATTGCTAATGCTGTCAAGATAATAGTTGCAATGATGTCTGCACCAGTCATGATTTTTTCTCCTTTAAAAATTTATTTCTATTTATTAATTTCATCTAGTCTTGCTTGGGTGTCATTCATAGCAGCTCTATATACAACAAACCCGAAAATAATTTTGTTTAAAAAGTCAGTTAAGTTATAAATGATATTCAAGCTATTAACATCTACACCGCCCCCAAGATTATTAATAAAATAGCCAAGAGGATAAATAGCCCAACCAATAGTTAGAATTAGCCTTAATCCATTAAATGCCATATGGGTAGCCTCGTTGCCACTCTCAATATTGCAGCGACTTGCCTCCCCCATGTATAACTCACCAAGGATATAAAGCCAACCCACTATTCCAATAATAAATCCTAATGTTGCGCTCATATAGCCAGCAGTACCCAAAAACTCACCAATCACCATTACTAAAGTTCCAATTAAAAGTCTCCAGAATAGTGCAGATGAGACTTTAGTTACTGCGGTCAAAATGACATAAAAAAGAACTACCTGCATAGAATGAGTCAGTATCCAATCTAAATACCGAAGCACAATTGGTGCTTTACCCGTATCAACCCACATTCCTTGAACATAGTAATAGAATATTGCTGAAATTAGCATTGTGACCCCTAAAAGGGTCATGGTTGTATGCCATCTTCCATCCACCCTGTTTCTTTCCAATAAAAAGAAGATTGATGCACCAATCAATGCCATAGAGAGAAGCCAAAATGTTGCACCTACAATGTCAGTTGGTAATAAAGTGGTGTTCATATAAATCCTTAGTTAAAAAATTCTTTATTAAATAATTTACTTCTAAATTTTTGCCAATAATGAGGTTGAAAAATAATCATTAAAGGCTTTTTAAAGTTTGGACAACCAAAAGAAAGAGTTATTAAAAACCTTAAATCCAGTCATCCAAACTCAATGTAACATCTCTATATTATGCGTCCGGATCGTACTCCTCCGGGTTGGCCGGCCTTAAGAAGAAATTATCGAGATAATCACTTCCACCCCAAATATCAATTCCAGGGTTATACCAGTCAGTCGAATTACGATCACAATCAGCGCCCATCATAGCCTCAACATCAGAATAGGTTATTTTCTGAGGTGGTACTAAAATAGACTGAATCTTAGGACCTTGTCCTTGCATAGTTCTCATCATGATGTTCCATCCAAGCTCTATATCATCGCCTGGAGGCCATGTTTGAATTGCAGCACTAATATATTCTGGATTATTACGCCAGTAACATAGTGCACCAAGCTCACCACCAATAGATAAAGGGACCATTTCACGACCTGATTGTTGGAGTGCAGCTAGAACACCTGTTTCACCAGAAGACTGAACTGCCATTCCATCCAGTTGTCCAGGATGTGTTGCAAGCCATTTTTGTGTTTCAGCTTGACCCACTTGTGAAGTCCACATGTGTGCAATTTGACCTGTTACTTTAATACCAGGGTATCTAGATAAACCATCCAATACTCCAGCATTTTGTGAATCGGAAGCTGAGTATCCAGGGATACCCTCAACTACAAGAATATTTCCTTCACCGCCGACCTCTTCAGCCATCCAAGTTCCAACATCAAATCCTGCTTGATGGTAGTTAACTGATGAATTAACTGAAAGTGGTGATGTTGTATATCCAGTAAATGAGAAGACTGGTACACCTCTATCAAAGGCATACTTAATAGCCTGATTCAAAGCAGTTGGGTTTGAACAACAAATAATAATAGCATCCACACCCTGATCAACTAGTTGTCTAATTTGTTGGATCTGTAATGCATCTTTAAGATTTGATTGAGTGACAATTATGTCATTCAGTAATCCAAGTTCCTGCCATTTAGGTTTAATTTCATTCATTAAACGATTCATAGCACCTTTACGCCATGTATTTCCAGCATATGTACTAGCATAGCCAACAGTCCATGGTGGTGAACGATCACTTTTCCAGTCTCTAAATGCACTTTCATCCAGAGGCTGCATAGGATCCATCAAATCCATGTTGTAAACTGAATCAGTAATGTCAGATGGTATTTCATCTAGACCCGCAAATGCCATACTGGAAAATCCCAATGACAATATGCAAGCCATGATCATTTTTATTAACTTATTCATATTAATTACTCTCCTTTTTTTATTTATAGATAAGCTTGATTGCCAAATCTACTTACCCTAGAAAATGCCCTGTTTTATTGACTATTCAGCAAATTTAAACATAATTACATAGTCTAAAGTATGTCTAAGTATATCACAATGCATACATTAGTCAACTAAAGTATGTATTATTTATTTATTCTGTAAAAAGTATGTATTTGACTATAAAGTATGCAGACCTATTACTAATTTTGTCTGATAAATACTGTACAATTTGGTTCTATATTGACTAACAATGCATTATTTGGAGCTGTTAACTAACATGGAAATTACAAACGAAAAAAGACCAATTAAATATAAAATTGTTATTGCTGATGATCACGCCCTGGTTCGAGGAGGCTTAGAATTAGTTGTTAAGATGGCTGTTCCAAGTGCCGAAATATTCCAAGCAAATAATTTTGATGAAACAATTAATGTCCTTCAATCGAATTTCTCAATTGATCTAGTATTGCTTGATTTAATGATGCCGGGAATGTGGCATGATAGTATTAAAAACATTACTCAACAATTTCCAGACGTTCCTATTGTTATTGTTTCAGTTAAAGAAGACTTTGATTCAATTCATAATTCGATTTCATTGGGTGCCTCTGGCTTCATACCCAAGACCTCTGCACCTGAGGTAACTATTAGTGCCATTCAATTGGTTCTTTCTGGTGGCGTCTATATACCGCCGCATGTTCTAAAACCTCAAACTAAACCTATACCAAACAATCAACAACCTAATAATACGGATACTTTCAATACTTTATCAAAGAGACAGAAGCAAGTTCTTGACTTAATTAGTCTTGGGCGATCAAATCAAGCTATAGCTGATGAATTAGACCTGACCATTCCTACTATAAAAATGCATGTTTCGGCAATTCTAAAAAAGTTAAATGTCAAAAATAGAACAGAAGCGGTTTCAATTTATACAAACTTAGAAAAAGTGTCAGATTTAATTTCTTAAATTAATGCAATCCTATCTAAATCATTATGTTTCTTAAACGAATACAAAATAGGCTCAAAATTGCTATTCTAAGTTTTCTCTTTATTCTTAATGCACCTAATTTTGTATACGCTTATGATGGAAGTTATTGGACGCAAAACGTAAATGTATTTAATTTGTCTTGTACCGATGGTGATGTAGCTTGCTGGATTGATGAAAGAAACGCATTAGATACATTGCCATTAATAATGTATAAACCTCTTAAAGTATCTGAAGTTAAGAAAAAACATCATATATGCGTATCTTTTCCCCACCTTAAAGATTCTTATTGGGTTGGAGTAGCCTACGGAATTATTTCTGAAGGAAGGCGACTTGAGCAAAAAATAACCTTATTCGAGGCTGGTGGATATACAAATCTAGCTACTCAGTTAAACCAAGTTGATGACTGTCTAAATAATGAGGGTGATGCTTTAATTATTGGTCCTATCTCGAGCAATGGAAACGCCAAACAAATTGAACTAATTAGAGAAAAAGGCATTCCAGTTGTTATTATTATTACAGGTATCAATACTGAAGTAGATGCCAACTCTCTTCAAAGTTTTGTCAATATGGGTTACACCTCTTGTAAATGGGTCGCTGACCAGGAGAAACTAAACAAAGAAAAAACAAATATAGTATGGTTTCCAGGGCCTCCTGGGGCTGGCTGGTCTATCGCCTCTCATGAAGGATGTCTAAGTGCACTTGAAGGCACAAACATTAGAATATTAGAAACTAATTGGGGTGATACCGGAAAAGCCATCCAATTAAAATTGGTTGAAGAAACGCTTTTAAATCATGCCTCGGGACCTGAACCCGATTTCAAATATATTGTAGGAACTGGAACCACAATTGAGGCCGCTGTAGGCGCACTCAGAGCAAGAAAGCTCGGTAAAAAAATCAACCTAGTATCCACATATTACACACCTGGTATTGACATGTTTATTAAACGTGGTCTAATTTCAATGGCGCCATCAGACCAAATGATTTCTCAAGCAATAATTGCTGTTGATCAAGCAGTAAGACTTTTAGAGGGAAAGCAAATGGCAACATTAGGAAGACCAGAATTTAATAATACCGGTCGAATAACTGAACACGTTCAACAACAAATTTTAATTGTAACTCCAGACACATATGACAAATTTGATTCATCAACAACACTTGCACCAAAGGGCTGGTCTCCAAAATTTTCAGTAGACTGATACTAAGAAATAAAATGTCACAAACCAATATTCCTTTATTAAAGCTTCAGAAAATTTCTAAAAATTTTTTTGGATCGGCTGTCCTTAAAAATATCGATTTTGATCTTTATCCTGGAGAAGTTCATGCAATTTTTGGACAGAATGGCGCTGGTAAATCTACATTAATTCAAATTATAACTGGCGACATAAAACCTTCAAGTGGAAAAATTAACATCAATAATGAAGAGTTAAAGATTCATTCTGTTCATAAAGCCAAAGAACTAGGCATAAGTGCTGTCTTTCAAGAATTTTCATTAGTTCCCCAACTTACGGTTGAAGAAAATTTATTCTTAGGATCAAACACCTCAAAAGGTTTTTTTCTTAATAAAAAAAAGCTACATCAAGTAGCTTGTGACACTTTGGATCAGCTTGAATTCTCTATCAAGCCTGAAGAAAAGATAGTTAATTTATCCCATGCAGAAAAGAGAATGGTTGAAATTGCGAAAGCGTTTCATACTAAACCAGCGATCATGGTTCTAGATGAGCCAACATCATCACTAGCTGACAATGAAACAAATCAACTTTTTTCAATGATTGAAATTCTTAAAAAAGAAGGCATTGGAATTATCTATATTACGCATCGAATGAATGAGATTTATAGGATTGCTAATCGAATTACAATTCTTCAAGATGGCCATGTAGTCAATACAGATTTTGTAGAAAATATTAATGAACAAAAATTAGTAGAATTAGCAACTGGTAGGAACATTACAAATTTTTTTCCTGAAATAAAAAAACAACCTGGAAGAAAACTTCTTGACGTAAAAAACTTACAAATTAACAATAGTTTTATTGATGATGTTTCGATTCATGTTAAAGCAGGAGAAGTTATAGGAATTGCAGGACTAGCTGGCTCGGGTAAATCTGCGATTGGGCGAGCCTGCTTTGGAATTGATAAAATTGCAGCAGGTCAAATTACTTATCTAGATGATTTGATATATGATAGCTCAAAACAAATTAATGATCTTAATCCACGATCAATGCTTGATAGAGGAATGCTATATTTGCCCTCTGACAGGAGGGCAGAAGGCCTTGTAATGGGACAAAATATTAGAGAAAATATTTCTTTACCCTCATTAGATCTGCCTAAATTTTCTAGTGGCTTTATTGTTAATAGAAAAAAAGAAAAAGATATTGTCGAAAAAATTGGTGAACGTCTCAACTTTAATAGTCAAGGCATTGAAAACAAAATAGAACAGCTTTCTGGTGGAACTCAACAAAAAGTTATGCTTGCCAAAAGTTTTGCTCGCGATGTCCAACTTTTTATTCTAGACGAACCAACTGTTGGAGTTGATATTGGAACTCGTGTCGCTATTTACGAAATAATAAAAGAGTTTTGTGAGTCTGGAGGAGCAGTCATACTTATCTCTTCAGACTTATCAGAAATAGTAAATTTATCTCATAGAATTTATATTATTAGTGAAAAGAACAAATGCATTGAATTTGATGCAGAAGATTGTAATGAACATCTCATACAATACTATTTTCTTAACTCAGCAATTGAGCCAGCTCACGCCACTTAAGCCTGAATTAAGTGCGATAGCATAGCCCTAAACTTTGCTGGTTGAATTGGCTTCAATAAAACTGGAAAACCCTGATCGATTATCCCTTGAACATGGCTTCGCTCTACATCGCCTGTCATAATGACACATGGTATAGAGGTCTGTAATTTTTCTTGAATTAAATAGGTAATATCAATACCAGATGCATCACCAGGTAATCGGTTATCCGCTAAGATAATATCTGGATTTTTATATGGATCCTCTTTAATTAAATTCATAACTTCATCTTTATTTCTGGCAGTTTTAACATTACAACCCCATGACTCTAAGAGCTGCTTAGTTGCTTTTAAAACATCAATATCATCTTCAATTAAAAGAATATTTATCCCAGATAAGTTCATAATATTCATAAAAATTTCATCTTGGTTTGTATCAGCTTTATTTTCAGCAAGATCAACACGAACAGAGAAGCAAGATCCCCTTCCAAGGCTTGATTTACTATCAATCTTATGATCTAGACTATCAGATAAACGTTTTGCAAGTGCCAACCCAAGACCCAGCCCTTTACCTCTATCACGCTCCTTATTTTCAACTTGATAAAAGTCCTCATAAATTAATGACATTTGATCATCAGAAATTCCACAACCAGTATCCCAAACCTCAATTGAAACTTCAGAGCCCTTCCTTCTACATCCAATCAAAACCGAACCTTTGTCAGTATAGCGAATAGCATTAGACATAAAATTTCCCAAAATACGCTCTAATAAGGCCGGATCACTTTCAACATATAGACTCGATGGAACTATTCTAAAATCTAATTCTTTGTCTTTGGCAAGAGGAAGAAATGATTGAAAGATACTAATCAAAATGTTATTGACTGAAAAAATTTCATGCCTTGGCTTGATTGCACCTACCTCTAATTCTGAGACATCAAGAAGAGCATTTAACAACCTTGCAGTTGAGATTGAGACAGAGTTTATATCTTCAATAATCCGCAATATCTCTTTATCCTTAACTTTCGATTGTAAAGCAGCAATATACATTTGCATTGCATTTAAAGGTTGACGCAAGTCATGGCTCGCTGATGCTAAAAAAACTGACTTCGCTTTGTTAGCTCTTTCAGCATCAGATTTAGCGTTCTGTAGACCCTCTCCCTGCTCCCATAAATCTTTTTTGAGCCTATTAAAACTTCGCCCCATTCGACCTAATTCGTCTTCTCTTGAGAGGATGTTTTGTTCATCTTCAATTTCCTCTACCTTATGCAAAGGAGTATATCTATTGATTGAGTCTGTAAGTAATTGCAATGGTTTTGAAATATTCATTCTGACGATTACCAATACCATAGAAACAACAAATAGCAACGCTATTAGAGAAGTTATAACGATATAACTTATAGCAATTCGCTCTACATATGTTATTTGTGCTTTAGAGGCATTGATGATTTCTTCTAACTCGCTACTTACTCTGTTCGCTTGTAGCATTAAATTATTTTCAGTAGCAGAAATTTCATCAAGATCAGTTATATCAATTGTGAGTATTTCAAGATTTATTTCGGCAAATAAATTATCAACTACTAGCTGATAGTACATTTGATTAACTTTTCTTAACTCATAAAGCTCAGAAAGTAGCTTTTCTTTATGAACTTTAATTATATCTTTGTCACCTATTCCTTCATTACTGACTCTCTTAACAAAAGACTCAGTATCTGCTATAGATTGCTTCAGATTTTGATTGGATAAAATAAATTCAGTTTGAATATCTTCATTTTCCAATAATTGATTAAATTTATCATAAAAGGTTGCTTCTTCCGAACCTTGATTAACTATCTGGTTAACAGTAATAAATAACTCCTTTACACTTAAACTTTGCTTATAAACATTCTCATCGATGGTATTGACTGATTCAATCAAGGGAATAGTAATCGATGACATTTGCTTCGTCTCATTTCCGACAGTATATATTTGGGAAAAAGCAACAAGCATAACAGCCATAAAGCCTAAAAACTCAATTACCAAAAGTGATAATATTTTTTGATTTAAAGACAATCTGTTAAATAAGTTTTGCTTGATTAATTCCATCTATTTATAATTTTTAAAATGTTTTAAATCTTTCCTATTAGAGTGTATCAAATGATTTAAAAGAAAGATTGAATAGACTTCTAAAAGAGGTATCTTCGTTATTTTTTTGCCTTTGAGAGCATCTGTTGACGAAAATATTCTGCACCGATAGCAACAATTAACAATGCTCCAATTACAACCATTTGAAGATATGACCCAACCCTCATAAGATTCATACCATTTTGTATTAAGATAATAAAAAAAGCACCCAGGACTACATTCTGAACACGGCCAACCCCTCCAAGCAAACTCACCCCACCAATTGCACAAGCTGCAATTGAGAGTAACGGGTAATTAGCACCAATATTTGGCTCACCAGTTTCAAGTCGAGCAGTAATAAGTAAAGCAGCAATACCGGTAATTAAGGCAGATAAGACATAAGCACCAACAATATAAACTCTCGTATTTATTCCTGATAGTTCAGCAGCTCTTAAATTTCCACCAATAGCATAAAAATATCTTCCCACTTTAGTGAAATTAATAAAAATAAAAATGAAAGAAATGCATAAAAGTGTTATCCAAATAGTTATAGACACGCCTAAAAATGTTCCATAACCAAAAATATTGGTAAACGATTCAGGAGCACCATATATCGGTATACCACCAGTAATAGTCAGGGCTAAGCCAAAAATAATAGAAGACATGCCGAGTGTCATTATAAAAGGAGGAACACGAAAAAACGCAACACCAATACCATTAACTAAGCCTATACATGCAGCAACAAAAAGGCCGGTCAAACATCCAATGGCAATAGCCTCCCAGCCACTACCATAACCAGACCATAAGGCAACCATCGTCATCGATGCTACTACAGATGTCATAGCTAGTATAACTCCCACAGAAAAATCCAAACCTGCAGTTAGCATTACAATCATTTGAGCCATAGCAACTAAAATAAGATCAGTTGAATGTCTCGCAATAGCAGCTAAGTTAGTAGGAGTTAGAAAGTTATTACTAGCAAATGTAAAAGTAATTAAAGCAATACCTAAAAACCATGGAAGCACTCCTGCCCTAACAAAAAGAATAGAAAAGTATTCTTTGAGATTTTTACCCTTTAGTAGTTCATGACTCATTTCTTAATTTACCCTCTCAAAAGCTATTTAATCAAGAATTTATCTATATTAAATTTCATTTAGTTTTCAATATATTGTACCTCACTGAAGTACATTTTTACCCTAATTATAGATATTAATACATACTATTGACTATAGTATGTAATAGTAGTAAACTGTACCTATACTTTTGGATGTTTTTTGCATGGAAATTAAGGAACAAAACTTAATAAAAGATAATGCTTCTGATGATTCAGGCGCATTAAAGACTTTTCCTGGTGAGCTGTATGTAAAGAATGTTCACAAATCCTTTGGAGTAACTAAAGCACTAGCTAATGTCAGTTTTACTGGTTATTTTGGGGAAATACATGCAATTATTGGTGGAAATGGTTGTGGAAAAAGTACTCTTGCAAAGGTTTTAGCTGGAGTTCTACCAATCGATTCTGGAAAAGTTTCAATCAAAGGTGCGCATCCTTCTACACCAAAAGAGTCTCGCAATCTTGGTGTTGCTATGGTATTCCAAGAAGTGCTTGTTGCTGATGAAGCATCAGTAGTTGATAACTTATTTATTGGTGTTGATGGATTTATTACTAAAAACTTGTCTGATAAAGAAAAGCAGGATAAAGCAAGAGAGCTATTAAGTGAACTTGCTGATGAAGAAATTGATCCATTAATGCCTGCAGGCAACTTACCTCTAAGTATCAAAGCTTGGATTACTATTGCTAGAGGATTATTAAGAGAGCCTGACGTACTAATTCTGGATGAGTCTACCGCTGCCTTAGATTTTGATTCTACTGAAAGACTTTTCGACAAAATGCGCGAATTACGTGATAAAGGCTCAGCAGTTATCATTGTGTCTCACCGAATAGCTGAACTTGTCAGAATTAGCGATCGCTGCACAGTTATGCGTGATGGTATTGATGTCGGAGTTTTACAAAAAGAAGAGGTGACAGAAAAAAATCTTTTAAGCTTAATGACTGGAAAAGAACAAAAGAGCGATAGGACTAAAGATGCGGCACATCAAACAAAATATTCTCAAGTTTCTCTTAAAACAACAAATATGCAAGTTTGGTCTGACAGTGAAAAGTCTAATTTTGAATTGCGTAAGGGAGAAATCGTTGGAGTTACAGGACTTGATGGACATGGACAAGATGATTTTGTTCGAATTCTAGCTGGTGTAAGTAATGCCTTTGATGGTTTCACTGAGGTAAACATTAATCATGGTCATAAGTTCTTCCCAATTCGAAGCCTTGAAGAAGCAATGCAACATGATATTGAGTTTGTTTCAGGCGATCGTAAGCGAGAAGGAATTCTTCCAAACCTGAGTATTATTGAGAATTTAGGTATTTCTATGTACCAAAAGTTCAGCAAAATCCCTGGGGTAAGGTTTATAGACTGGGGCGCTATAAATGATGTTGTTGATTGGGAGGTTGAGCGACTTGCTATTAAAACTGGTCCAAGAGAGAACCTAATTACCTCCTTAAGTGGAGGTAACCAACAGAAAGTTATGCTTGGAAGAGCTTTTGCAACTCAGCCCAAGATTTTGATCCTACTTGATCCTGCTAGAGGAATTGACTTAAACACCAAGTTGGATCTTTATAAGCAATTAAGAGAGTTTGCTGATGATGGCAATTCAGTAGTCTACATGTCAAGTGAACTCGAAGAGTTTATTGGTTTCTGTTCAAGAGTGGTTGTATTTCGTGAAGGAAGCATTTTTGAAACCTTTATAGATGAACAAATTAATGCTGATGGCATGCTGGAATCTATGTTCGGACATCGTCAAAATTCTAGTCCTGAGAAAAAACCCAATAATCAACACACTAATAAAAAAAATGCATCCGTTGAGTTAAAAAATCAAACTCTAAAGAAGCAGTCTGATAATAAAGTGGAGACTAAAGTGACAAAACCTAATATAAGCAAATACTTTAACAAAAAAACTGAAAAGATAAGTTCTGCAAGCTCTACAAAGAAAAATTTTTCAGCCAAAGATGAAGAACAATTTAATAATATTCTGACTTCAACAGAAAAAAATAGCAACAGAAAAAAATATCATCAAAAATTGAAAACTGATCTAAATACAGAAATAAATGAGTATTCAGAAAATGATTCAATAAAGTTTGCAAATCTCATTGCCTCTGGAGAGCAGTTAATTAAAAATAAAGGCAAAACTAGCTATCGAAATAATAATGAAGCTTATACGAACTCTGATGAGGAACTATTTAATAAACACCTGTCATCGACCCAGGATAAAACCAATAAACAAAATGTTGAGGGACGAAAAGAAGAGAATTTATCAGATCAAAAAATTAATACGTCTGAATCTAAAACTTTTGAATATAACGAGAAAGATGTAGCACAGTTCGAAAAACTCATGTCAAAAAAATGAATGAGAAATCGTAATGAAAAATTAGTCTTAAATACCAACCAAAACAATGGAATTAATTGAAAAACAAAAATCAAATTCAAGCCCAAGTACCTATCTCATAGTTCCGATAGTTATTTTCTTTTTGCTTTTGATATTTGCCACACTCAGAGGACCATACTTGGTCTCAAGTACTGGTTTCGGGGGGCTCATTATCGTAGTAACTCCTCTAATTTTAGCTACTTATGCATTAACTATAATCGTAATGGCTGGGCGTGCCAGTGTCGATTTATCAATTGGCCCATTACTTAGTTTTATTAATGTTGGAATGATTCAGTTGATAGGCTTAGGTTTCATGGATTCTCCAATTGCTCTTTTCTTATATGCAATTGGTGTTGGAGTTGCCTATCAAGTATTAATGGCTCTGATTATTGTTTTTGTTAGAGTGCAACCCATTATTGTTTCACTGAGTGGTTATCTATCTTTGGTTGGCTTGAATCTTATTATAATGCCTCGTCCTAGTGGACTAGCACCAGACTGGATGTATGATTGGGGCGCAGGTATTAATATTGTTTCACCCGTTTTAATCATATTAATTATAGCAACAGCAGCATGGTATTTGCTTGCTCAAACTGCTTTTTGGGGTAATTTAAAAATGATGGGGTCAGATGAGCGAGCTGCCTATACAAGTGGTGTTAATGTTAACCTGGTTCGAATTGTAGCTCATGCAATTGGTGGAGTTTATGCCGGACTTGCAGCTATAACTTTCACTTCATTAATTAGTTCTGGTGATCCTTCACAAGGTACGACCTACACTCTAATGGCTGTTACAGCCCTTGTACTGGGAGGTGCAAGTTTAGCTGGTGGTCGGGGTAGCGCCTTTGGAGCATTACTTGGCTCACTTAATATTTTCTTAATTACCTATGCACTCTCAACGTTTAACTTTGGCAAGATGCAAGCCTTTGTAACTGATATGTCATATGGACTTATGTTAGTTGTTTCACTTTTAATTAGTCTTGCCATACCATTACTCCAAAAACGTGCTCGAGGGTTATCTCCCGGATTGGTATTCTTAGTTCTTGGAATAATTACAGCTGGGGTAATGGTTCATGCATCAATGGACCAGTCAATGGGTGTTAAAAGATTTGCAGCAGCTAAAGCTTCAACTGGGTCAGATGATGCACTTTCAGCAGGCACAATTATTTTATTTTTAGTTGTTGGAATAGCAGTTATCTCTTATATTGTAAGAACATTATTCAAATATATTAGTGCGCCGATGGTTGGGTTTGTTATTGTATTAATAGTAACTACTTTAGGTTTGATTTTTAATCCAGAAGCTCCAACTGATTCAGCTTTAATATCATCAAATATAAAAACTATTGGAGCAGATTATTACTCTATGAGTGTATTTGGTTTAGAGTCAATTTCTCAATCACAATACTTTTCTTTTAATGCTCTTACTAACTCGACCTATACAATAATTGGAATTATTGGTGTAGTTTTATTAACATCACTAATTATCCTTATTATGCTTCCTGAAACTAAGGTTCAGACTAAAAGAACTTCAACAATTTTATTTATTTGCACAATACCGATTATTGCAGTTGGTGGGTTGTTCTTTGAGAACGCAAATCAAGGCTATTTAGCTAGCAATTTTTCTGGTGAAACTTACGCTATTCTTTTGGTTGCTGCACTACTATTTATTATTACTATTCCGATGGTAAAAAACAAATTCAACAACATTAACAATTTGTTTATAGGGGCTATATCTATATTAGCTTTAATTGTTATGTATTTCTTTGCAACTGATAGCACTCCTATGCATGAGGTTGCAAACGGTAGCATTGTAGTTGCAGGCAAGGTGCTAAATGCTCAGCTTCCTATTATCCCAACAGGAATAGAGCCTATAGCAGCCAAGATTATCGAATACAGTGCTCCAATGAGAGTCATGAATGAATCTAAAGGACTAAATATTGTTTCGGAGATTGCCTATTGCGCTTTCATGGTCGTTTTACTTCATATATTTTTACGTCTTGCAATGGGTGAAACTAGCTTTAAAAGCTTTTGGAAATACTGGTATATACCAACCTTTGCTGTAATAGCTTGGGGTGGTCTGTTTTATTCAATAGGGGTGCCATTATGGCAAATCATTGCTGTCATTGCTATTGCAATTATTTCTGCACCAAATGTGATGCACATAATTAGCACCTACATAATAGGTGAGCACAGAGATGATGCTATTAAAAAATGGGAAGGATAAATAATGGGTATGCTAATCATCAAGAGGCATGAAAGTGGAAAATAGAAGAATGGGAAAAGCTGCTTTCTCTTTTTATAAGTGGCTTGGATTCATTATTGCTGTTATTATTTCAGGCATTAGTGCTGTGCTTGGTTATATTGATAATACTCCTTCTCAATTAATCATCCTTTATACAGTTGCAATTTTTGGCTCTATCCTCTGGGGATGGTACCACCTCTCAGTCAGATGGCAATTCAAAGAAGATCAGGATGAAAAAAGTACTTTGTCCACTGAAGATTCAACTGAAGAAATATTAGATGATAGTGAACATCATGAAAGCTATATTAGTTATCTGATTAAAAGTAATAAGTTTGCAATTATTGGAATTTTAGCAATGATTATTGCTTTTGTTGCACTAGCATTTGCAATGGATAATTTTTTTGAGTGGAAAAATGTTCTTACACTCGTTGTATTTTTCTTAACATTACTAGTCCTGATTATCACAAACTCTGTTGCCAAAAATAATAAGAGTGCAATGATGGGTTTAGCTGTTCTGATTGGACTTTTTATTATGGGTTCATTGATTGTTGATGGATTTATCTCAACTTTAAATCTTAAATCAATGCTACTTTTTGCATCATTCCTTGGACTGGCATGCATTGGCCAAACCCTTGTGGTTCTTCTAGGGGGTTTAGACTTATCAGTAAGTTTTGTGATAGGTGCTGCAAATATTGGCTTAATGTACTTAATCAATCTTGGCCTTCCTCCATGGATTTGTATTATCGCTGTATTAATGGTTGGAATTGGTGTAGGACTTATCAATGGCTTGTTAAGTTTTCGACTTCAAGGGCAAGCCTTAATATTAACTCTGGGTGTTGGTTTTGTTGTTACTGGTCTAGTCCAAGCCCTAACAACTATTGGCTCTGATTTTGGTGGAAGTGTTTTTGGAGTTGTTCCTAAATGGTTATCCAATATTGCAGCTGCAAATGGAACTTTTTTGGGCATTAGTATCCCTCCAGTTGTGATTATCTGGGTTGTTCTTTCAATACTATTAATAGTTGCTCTGAAAAATACAACTTGGGGGAGAAATTTGTATGCTGTAGGTGGAAATCGCACTTCAGCTGCACGTTTATCAATCTCTGAACGTACCTACTGGGTAGGGGTATTTACAATTGGTGGCTTTATTTCAGCATTAACAGGGATTCTTCTTCTTGGATGGAGTGGCGGTGGTTTTGTTGGCGTTGGAGGCCCTTACCTATTTCAAACAATAGCAGCTGTTGTTGTTGGAGGAACTTCATTATTAGGTGGAAAAGGTGGATATGGTTTCACAGTTATAGGTGTTTTAGTTCTTCAGGTACTTTCTTCTTTCCTTGTTGGTATTGGGTTGAGTTATGAAGGACAACAATTTGTATTTGGACTACTTATTCTTCCAATGGTCGCTTTATATGCAAGATCCCCTCATATAAGAACACAAATATAGAGGAAATTTCTATCTAAAGGAGAATGGAGATGTCATCAAAAAACTATTTAAGAAGGAAGAAAAATGACTGAAGTAGTTAATTGGATATTTATTTTTCTTGGACTATACTGGGCTTTTTGTTTATTTTGGGGTGTCCGTGCAGGCAAACAAATAGTAACAACTGATGATTTTTTTCTGTCTAACAGAAATATATCTCCATGGGTTTTTGCACTTGCTGCAACAGCAATTTCTTTTTCTGGATGGATATTTATTGCCCACCCGGGGCTAGTGTTTAGAGATGGCTTTCAATTTGCAAATACTTCATTTATTGCTATTACAGTAGCAATTTCTGGAGTTGTTTTACTTAAAAGACAATGGATGTTAGGAAAACGTTTTGGGTATACCACTTCAGGAGAAATGCTTTCAGCCTACTATAAAAGTGATGGTTTAAGAATTATCTCAGTTGGAATTGCTCTTCTATTCGGAATACCTTTTGTAGCAATGTTATTTGGTGCCTCAGGTTTTCTAATTAGTGAATTAACAAATGGAATGTTATCAAGAAATTTTGCCATGTGGGTTTTATCAGGCTTTGTACTTTTATATTCAATTATGGGTGGAATGCAAGCCATTTTAAAAATTGCAGTGGTACAGTTTGTTTTGTTTGTTTTAGGAATGGTATTGCTAGGCTTATTTGCTTTAGAGCTAGTTGGCAATTTTGATCAACTGAACCAAGGGCTTGCAAGTATTTCAAAGGATGTTTCAAGTCACTTAGGAGAAACCAAAGGGATGGGAGGGGGTAACTTCCCAGGATACTTTGCAATTCCTGGTGTCATTCAGTTTACTGATGGCATAGGTATTGAAATACCAAAAGGCGGGCCATGGACATCAATAATGATATTAACCTTTGTACTTTCAGTTATGGGCATCCAATCTTCACCTGCATTTACTATGCTTGGGTTTACGAGTCGATCCCCTAAAGGTTTTGCCATTCATCAAATTTGGGGGGCTGCTGCAGTTGTAGGATTTATTTTGTTTATATTCTCAATTCTAATAGGTGTAAGCGCAAATCTTCTGGGTGCAAATGCTGCTGTTAACGAAGCTGGTCTTGCAATTGCAAATTACCTACCTGAAATTTCAAAAGAACAGCATACTGAATTAGTAATTCAATTTATTAAACTTTTAGGAAATAGTTCGCCCTGGTTAGTTGGTTTTCTTGCTGTCTGTGCAATTGCTTCTCTTCAAGCAACAGCTACTTCATTCATGTCAACTACTGGCAATATTTTATCACGAGATATTTATGTTCACTACTTTGACAAAAACTCCAATCAAAAAAAACAGTTAGGAGCAGCAAGATTGTTTACAGGTTTAGTTTTCTTAAGTGGAATGTTATTAGCTTCTTTCTCAATGGAGGCGACACTCCTCCTTGGTAGTTTGGCTATAGCATGTTCATTTCAACTATGGCCATCACTGCTTGGAGCTACATGGTTGCCATGGATTACTCGGGGTGGAGCTTCAGCTGGACTGGGTATTGGCCTTATAGCGGTTATATTGACAGAACCAATTGGACAAAAACTAACAGGGGGTTCATTACCTTGGGGAGTTTGGCCGTGGAATGTACATTCAGCAGTATGGGGAATGTTTTTTAATATTGTAATTTGTTTAATTGTTTCATTTATGACTTCAAATGATCCTGAAAAAAACCATAGACAGACTTTCCATAACTTTTTTCAAAAACATAGCGAAATTAAATCAAGTGATCGTTGGTCAAAACCTATTGGCGCTCTTATATTAATGATTTGGATGTTTTTTGCTATTGGACCAGGATCTGTATTTGGAAATATGGCTTTTGGTGAGCCCAATATTGGCTTTGATAAGTGGATCTTAGGGATGCCATCTATTTGGGCATGGCAAATAATTTGGTGGGCATTAGGGGTTGGAACAGTTTGGTTTCTAGCGAATAAATTAAGAATGTCTGTTGAACCAGAAATAGAAATAAAATCTATTACTTCAGATTAAACTAAAAAAAGCCTAGTCATTGCAAATAAACTCTAACTAATACCGTACTGAGACCTATAGCTCTCTATATCATTTAGGACCTTTGAGTCGTTGCTTGATCTCAGATAGTCTATGATGTGTGACAGATTGATAATACTCAATACTGTCACTCCAAAAACCTGCTCAACCTCCTGGATAGCAGAGAGCTCTCCCTTGCCTTTTTCTTGACGGTCAAGCGCCACAATGACTCCTTTGGCGTTAGCCCCACAATCATTGATAATATCTTGAGCTTCTCGAATCGCAGTGCCCGCTGTAATGACGTCATCGATGATGAGGATGTCTCCCTCTAAGGGATGCCCAACGATGCTACCGCCCTCCCCGTGATCTTTTGCCTCTTTTCGATTAAAGCTGTAAGGAATGCTCTGATTAAATCTATCATTCAATGCAATAGAGGCAGCAGATGCAAGAGGAATGCCCTTGTAGGCCGGACCAAACAAAACATCAAACTTAAGACCGCTCGCCTCTATGGCCTGGGCATAGAATTTTCCAAGCTCAGACAGATGGCTACCTGTATTAAAGAGTCCTGCGTTGAAAAAATACGGACTCACCCTTCCAGACTTGAGAGTAAACTCACCAAACTTTAGAACGCCAGTTTCCAATGTGAAGTCTACAAAATCCTTCTGATACTGTTCCATCAAATATTCCTAAACAATTAAAATGAGAGCAATGAGAATTATAACAATTAATGTCAATGGAATTCGGGCTGCTGAAAGAAAAGGCCTCTTCGATTGGTTAAAAAAACAAAATGCAGATGTTGTCTGTCTTCAGGAGATTAAGGCGCAAGAGGACCAGCTCGATGATCGCTTTTATCCCGATGATATGCACACCTTCTATCACAGCGCTGAGCGCAAAGGTTATAGCGGGACAGGCCTCTACTGTAAATCAAAGCCCGATAGGATTTCTTTTAGTCCGTGGGATGACATGAACTCAGAGGGCAGAATTATTCAGGCCGACTTTGGTGACCTCAGCGTACTATCAATCTATCTGCCGTCTGGATCATCTAAAGAGGAAAGGCAGGCCCTAAAAATGGAGTTCATTTATGAACGTTTCCTGCCCCACTTAAAGGACCTGCAAAAAGATGGAAGGAAATACATCATTTGTGGTGACTGGAACATCGCCCACAAAAAAATTGATTTAAAAAATTGGCGCTCTAACCAGAAGAACTCGGGCTTTCTTCCAGAGGAGCGTGCCTGGCTTGACATCCTTTATGACGAGGTCGGCTTTATAGACTCCTTCAGAGAAATTAATCAGGAAGAGTTCCAGTACACCTGGTGGTCCAACAGAGGTCAGGCCTGGGCCAACAATACCGGATGGAGGCTTGATTATCAGGTGGTCAGTTCAAACCTTGCAGGGGCTGCGCGATCCTGTGAAATCTACAGAGAGGAGCGCTTCTCAGACCACTCTCCGTTGACTATTGATTACCAACTATGACAGAGACCAAACATCTGCGAAAAATTCAGAGCTTTGTGAAACGCTCAGGAAGACTCTCCAAAGGCCAATCACTAGGACTCAATGAGCTATGGGCTGATTACGGGATTAATGTTGACCAGACGCTTCTCAACTTTGAAGAAGTGTTTGGCAATCAGAGTGAGGTTACCCTTGAGGTGGGCTTTGGCAATGGTGACAGCCTTCTAGAGATGGCCATTCACGAGCCAGGCCAAAACTTTTTAGGCATTGAGGTCTATGAGGCTGGCGTTGGGAGGCTGGTCAATGAGGCGAGCAAGAAGAGTATCAATAACCTCAGGGTAATCAAGGAGGACGCCATCGAAGTTCTCGAAAACAATATCCCTGATGGTAGTATTTCCAATTTTCAATTATTTTTTCCTGATCCTTGGCACAAAAAGAGGCATCACAAGCGTAGAATTGTACAAAAGAGTTTTTTAGACCTGCTTTCAAGAAAACTGATAGATGACGGAATGGTCCACGTTGCAACCGACTGGGAGGAGTACGCGGAACACATCATGGAAACGCTTGAATCTCACCCGCACTTTAAAAATCGCGCTGGCGACCATATGTATTCTGAAAGGCCTCAATATAGGCCACTTACAAAATTTGAAAATAGAGGTCAAAAATTGGGTCACGGAGTTTGGGATATTATCTTCACAAAAACAAAGGGGGGTTAAATGTTATTTCCTATATTTGTTGTAGTCACTCTTGCTGAAATTTATGTTCTGGTCAGTGTCGGTCAGGCAATAGGCGGGCTCTCGACAGTCCTCCTCGTCGTCATTACTGCGTTTATTGGCACAAGCCTTCTTAGACAGCAGGGCTGGTCAACCATGGCAAAAGCTCAGCAAAGCATGGCAGAGGGCAGAACGCCAGCAATGGAAATGCTAGAAGGGGTTGTGATTCTTGTTTCCGGAATCCTCTTATTAACCCCTGGCTTTTTGACGGATGGCCTCGGACTGCTCGGACTCATGCCATGGAGCAGACATTATTTTATTAACCACTTTCTTGAAAAGAATGCAGAGCGAGTCTTTAAATCTAGAAATTCAGTATTCATTAATAGATCGGAAACGACCGACTCCAAAAGTAAGAAAGATGAAACCATCGAAGGCGAGTTTTGGGAAGATAAGTAAAACTAAAACCTTTAAAAAATCTAGTCATAACCATGCACGACAAACACACCCTCGACGATTGGCTCAATTGGCAAGAATCCTTGATGGAAGAGACAATCGTTCTAGGACTGGACAGAGTCCAAGTTGTCTACGACAGACTATTCCCAAAGGGTGTCCCTTATAAGGTAATTACAGTCGCTGGCACCAACGGCAAAGGATCCACCGTCTCTTTTATCGACAGCATCTATCGTCAATCCAAATACAAAATTGGGCGCTCAACATCACCGCACTTACTCAAGTATAACGAGCGTTATGCGATTGATGGTGAGGAAGTCTCTGACGAGACAATCATCAAAGCCTTCGAGCTGATTGAAACGAAAAGGCAGGAAGTCACTCTGACTTACTTTGAATTTTCAACTCTAGCAGCATTGATCATCTTCGCTGAGGCCAAAATCGATCTTGCTATTCTAGAGGTTGGACTCGGTGGAAGACTGGACTCAGTCAACGTGGTCGATAATGACGTCAGCGTGATTACCAATATTGCCATTGACCACACTGATTACCTTGGCGACACAAGAGAGGCCATTGGCAGAGAAAAGGCAGGCATCATGAGAACCTCAAGGCCATGCATTTGTGGCGACCAAGATCCTCCTCAAAGTTTGTTATCTTATGCCAAAGAGATTGGCGCTCCAATCACATTCGTCTCAGAGGGTTATCAAGACGAAATAGGGCTTGAAGGAGCGCACCAACGAATCAACGCCTCGGTTGCAATCAAGGCAGTTGAAAAGATGATGGATCGCTTCGAAGTGACAGATCAAATGATTATTGAGGGAGTCAAGAATGCAACAATCAAGGCGCGATTTGAAAAAAAATATGTCGGCGATAAGACCTTTATTCTGGATGTAGCACACAATCCAGCAGCAGTGAAGACACTAGTTGACACCTTGGAGGAGTCACCAATGAGCACGGTGGCTATTTTTTCAGCGCTCATTGACAAAGACATCATCGACATGGTCAACCTGGCATCCAAATCTATCCAGCACTGGTACCTGGTTCCTCTATCCTCAGAGAGAGCGATCGAATCTAATGACCTCAAGAGTAAGTTCTCAGACCCCAGCTCAACAACCATTTGTGAGGATATGAATAGCGCCATACAAAAGTCATTAGCGCTGGAAAATATACAAAGGGTGGTTATTTTTGGCTCTTTTTACACCATCGCTGACGCTACCCTGATTGTTGACAACTTGTAATTATGATTACTCAAAGCAGAGAATGACAAAGCCTAAAAAACTGCTGTAAAATTGTAGTTATCTTTCAGGGAGCTCATGGGCAATTTTTTTGACAACATTTGGAGTGCTATCAGCTTACTAGCCTGGTCGGATTGGCTTACCCTAATTATTCTCATCGTCTTTATAGTCCGGGGCTTTATTCAAGGACTAGCAAAGGAAGTCATCAGCTTTATTTTTGTCATTATCGCCATTGTTATAGCTTGGCTTTACTATGAAACCTTTGCTAAAACTTTTCTGAGCACCTGGATCAGTGCTGACAACCAGTCGATTTATGCCTTATCCTTTGGAGGTATATTTCTGAGCATATGGCTCATTAAAAAAGGCCTATATAGAATCGCGAGTGCCTCTTCAAACAATCAAAACCCTAACGAGCTGAATCGACCCTTCGCAAATGTCGTCATCACTCTACTCATTGCAGTGATCAGTTATAACTATTTAGGTGTGTTTTCAAATCTCAATACATTTGATTCATTAATATCCAATGAATCACTCAGAAATTTTATCTCATTCATAGCACTTTTCGCACTTTTAGTTGCTGCCCTTTTATTATTATCAAAGCTTCTTAATATTAGGGTTGATTCAGAAAATCCTTCTCCAATGGCTCCAGCTTATGAGGGTATATTAAGATCATTGAGCGCTTTAGATGTTCTCATTAATGCAAGAAATATTGTCGGCTTAAAAAATAAATTTTTTGGAGCCGTCTTGGGCCTTTTCAAAGGAGGCACCTTCGTTCTGATTGCGGTTCTTATTCTCCAAAGCATGTCTTGGGTGACTCAAAACCATGCCTGGGTTGAGACTAGTGGAGCACTCAGAACTTTCCAGGACTGGTCTGTTGACATTAAACCTGTGTTGTCAAAACACCTACTATTTGTTGAACTAGAGCCGGGTGACGTTGTTGTTGAGTTTATCGAAAGTGAAATATTAAAGGACTAGAAATATGTGCGGAATTATTGGAATCCTCTCAACAACAAAAAAAGATGTGGGTCTATACATCTATGATGCGCTGACCATTATCCAGCATCGAGGTCAAGACGCTGCTGGCATCTCGACAGCGAGTAAGGGTCGATTCTATATGCGCAAGGGCAATGGTCTTGTGCGAAATGTCTTTAGAACCAAGCACATGGAAAAGCTTATTGGAGATATGGGTATTGGACATATCCGCTATCCTACTGCAGGGAGCTCTTCTGAGGCTGAAGCTCAACCCTTCTATGTCAATTCGCCTTACGGGATAGCATTCGCACATAACGGAAATCTGACTAACGCAAAAGCTTTGGCTCAAGAAATCTTTGAACAGGACCTTCGTCACCTTAATACGAACTCAGATTCAGAAATATTGCTCAATATTTTGGCCAGTGAGATTGCTGAAGAGCAAAAGCGAAGAATCAATGAGAATGATATATTTAAAGCGGTAACAAAACTGCATCAAAGAGTCAAGGGAGCGTACGCTGCTATTGGAATGATTCCAGGATTTGGGATTTTCGGTTTTAGAGACCCCAATGGAATTCGACCACTCATTCTTGGAGAAAGAACCACAAAGGATGGCACTAAGTATATGCTGACTTCTGAGAGCGTTGCTCTGACAGCACTCGGTTACAAAATAATCCGTGATATTGAGCCAGGTGAGGCCATTGTGATTGATCGTAAAGGGCAAGTCCATTCGATGCAGTGCGCGTCAAACCCAAGACTATCACCCTGCATTTTTGAATTTGTTTACTTCGCTAGGCCTGACTCAATTATCGACAACATCTCGGTCTATAAGTCTCGATTAAGGATGGGTGAAAAGCTTGCAAATAAGATTAAATCAAAGTGGCCTGATGAAAAAATAGATGTAGTAATTCCTATTCCTGACACCTCGAGAACTGCTGCACTTCAGCTCGCTAATGCGCTAGAGGTGAAGTATCGGGAGGGGTTCATTAAAAATCGTTATATTGCTCGAACATTCATCATGCCTGGACAAAAACAAAGAAAAAAATCGGTTCGTCAAAAGTTGAGTGCCATTGAATTAGAGTTTAAAGATAAAAATGTACTGCTCGTGGATGACTCTATTGTTCGCGGAACGACCAGCAAAGAAATTGTACAGATGGCGCGCTCTTCAGGTGCAAAGAAGGTCTTTTTTGCCTCTGCAGCGCCTCCAGTTCGATATCCTAATGTTTATGGCATTGATATGGCGAGTAAAAATGAATTCATTGCTCACGAAAAAAGTACGGATGAAGTTTGCGAGGCTATTGGATCCGATAAATTAATTTATCAGAACCTTGATGACTTAATTTGGTCGGTTCAACAAGGAAATCCCGAAATTGAAACGTTTGATTGCTCATGCTTTGATGGGAATTATCTGACAAAAGATATTGATAAACCCTACCTTGACAACCTTGAAGCTGAGAGATCAGATAAGGCGAAGGAGGATAATATCACGAATGAAAGCTCTGAATTAATCTACAATGATGCTGACTAATAAACAAAATCATGAAAGATAGTAGCTTTAAAACCAAATCAGTTCGGGAAGGCCATCAATCTTCCAATGAACAGGAACACTCTGCCGCTATTTTTTTAACGTCAAGCTATCGTTTTGATAGTGCTGAGCAAGCTGCGGAGCGCTTTGAAACAAATCAAGGCAACGTCTATTCAAGATTTACCAACCCAACAGTTAGCTCATTTCAAGATAAGTTGGCAGCTCTAGAGGGAGCTGAAAAGTGTCAGGCAACAGCAAGCGGAATGTCTGCTATTTTTGCGACCATAATGACTATTCTTAAGCCGGGTGAACATATGGTTGCCTCAAGATGCATGTTTGGAACAACCATTGTTCTTCTTAATAGCATTATTGAAAAGTTTGGAATTAAAGTTACTTTTGTAGACTTACCTGATTTAGATGGATGGAAAAACAGTATTCAAAATAATACTAAATTATTTCTGTTAGAGACTCCTTCGAATCCACTAGGTGAGGTTGTTGAAATTAAAAAATTAGCTGCTATTTCAAAGCAAAATGATATTGTCCTAGCGGTAGATAACTGCGTTATGTCTCCTGCACTTCAAAGACCTTTATCACTTGGTGCTGACCTGGTTATTCATTCAGCTACTAAATATATAGATGGGCAAGGGAGATGCTTGGCTGGTGCGGTTGCTGGAAAAGCATCAATTATTGATGAAATTAGTTTATTTACTAGAAGTACTGGTCCAACATTAAGTGCCTTTAATGCATGGGTCGTCCTTAAAGGTCTGGAAACTCTAAGTCTTAGAATGAAGGCTCATAGTGAGAGCGCACTCAAGCTGGCTCTTTGGCTTGAAAGTCAAACATTTGTTGAGAAAGTCCACTATGTTGGACTTGAAAGCCACCCTCATCATAAAATTGCTAAGGAGCAACAGACAGGCTTTGGAGGCATTGTCTCGTTTGAGGTTAAAGGGGGAAGAAAGGAGGCATTTAATCTCATCAATAATACAAAAATGATTTCAATTACTGCAAACTTGGGTGACGCTAAAACAACAATCACTCACCCATCAACAACAACTCATGTAAGGCTTACAAAGGAAGAAAAACAACAAACGCATATTTCTGAAAATCTGGTTCGTATATCAGTCGGGCTTGAAAATGTTGAAGACATCATTGATGACCTTAATCCTTAAGTTGATTTAAGCTCAATTCAACTATGATAAAATTTATCCATCAAAAGATTTGATAAGACTTATGAAGCAAAACAGCTATTCCTACGAAGATTTAATCCAATGCGGCAAGGGAGAACTGTTTGGTCCTGGCAATGCACAGCTTCCTCAGCCACCCATGCTAATGTTTGATCGTATTACAAATATCAGTGAAAATGCAGGAGACTATGGCAAAGGAGGTATGACTGCTGAGCTTGATATCAATAAAGATTTATGGTTCTTTGATTGTCATTTTAATGAGGATCCAGTCATGCCTGGATGCTTAGGTGTAGATGCTATGTGGCAGTTAGTTGGGTTTTATCTTGGTTGGCTAGGTGGACCTGGCAGAGGGCGTGCTCTTGGCTCAGGTCAAGTTAAGTTCACAGGACAAGTCCTGCCAACAAGTAAAAAGGTTACTTACAACGTAAGTCTATCGCGCGTTATTGCAAGAAAACTGTATATGGGAATTGCCGATGCAACAATGGAGGTTGATGGAAAGACTATTTATGAAGCAACTAACCTCAAAGTTGGTTTATTTACTGATACTTCAGCATTCTGATGAATAGAGTCGTCGTTACTGGTATGGGTATTGTTAGCAGTCTTGGTGCTAATAAATCAGAAGTCTTAGACTCACTTAGGTCTGCAAAATCTGGAATAGAATTCAGTGAAACCTATAGGGATATGGGCCTTAGGTCGCATGTTCATGGCTCGATTCCTGAAATTGATACGAGTGAAGTCATTGACCGCAAGATGCTAAGGTTTATGGCAGATGCTGCGATTTACAATGCTATAGCATTAGATGAGGCAATCAAAGAATCTGGACTCAGCCCAGAAATGGTTTCTCATGAAAGAACGGGGCTAATTATGGGCTCTGGTGGAGCCTCCAATATAAATGTAATTGAAGCAGCAGATATTTTAAGAGAAAAAGGTATAAAAAGAGTTGGGCCTTACCGAGTTCCCAGAACAATGGGCTCAACAACCTCAGCTTGCCTTTCTACCCTATTTAAAATTAAGGGAATTAACTACTCCATAAGTTCTGCCTGTTCAACTAGTGCTCACTGCATTGGTAATGCAATGGAGCAAATCCAGCTAGGAAAACAGGATGTCGTTTTTGCTGGTGGGGGTGAGGAATTAGATTGGTCAACTTCAATGCTGTTTGACTCTATGGGTGCACTCTCTTCAAAGTACAATGATTCTCCCGCTAATGCCTCTCGTGCTTTTGATGCTGATCGAGATGGTTTTGTAATATCAGGTGGAGGTGGGGCTCTTGTTCTAGAGTCCTTAGATCATGCACAAGCGCGTGGAGCAGAAATTATTGCCGAACTTGTTGGCTATGGCGCAACATCAGATGGCTATGACATGGTCGCGCCCTCGGGTGAGGGAGCCAAAAGATGCATGGAAATTGCAATTGCAAATGTTAATGGACCAATAGATTATATTAACGCTCACGGAACCTCTACTCCTGTAGGAGATGTTAAAGAGCTTGGAGCAATTAAAGAGGTTTTTGGTGATAGCTCAATACCTCTCATAGGTTCAACTAAATCTTTATCTGGTCATGCTCTCGGAGCTGCGGGCGTAAATGAGTCAATCTACTCACTGCTGATGCTTCAAAATGACTTTGTTGCTGAATCTGTTAATATTGAAAATCTTGACAGTGAAGCCTCTGGAATGCCTATTGTAAGGGAAACAAAAGATGTTAAACTGAGCCGTGTACTCTCAAATAGTTTTGGCTTCGGTGGAACTAACGCTTGTCTTGTTTTTGAGAAGTTTAGCTAAGATAGCAAACTAAGGCCTTGCATCAATCTCTTTTTTCTCTTTTTCAGAAGGAAGCATATCCTCTTTTGAAATACCTAGTGCAAGAATCATTGAACTTGCAACATAAATTGAGGAGTAGGTTCCGATAACAACGCCCACAATTAAGGCGCCTGCAAAACTATTGATCACTTCACCGCCCAAATAAAACAAAGCAAGTAGCACCAATAAGGTCGTCAGTGAGGTCATGATTGTTCTTGATAAGGTCTGGTTAAGTGCTTCATTGACAATAGGCTCTGGCTCGACGTGACGAGTTGCTAAAAAGTTTTCGCGTATTCTATCAAAGACAACGATCGTATCATTCAAAGAATAGCCAATGACAGCTAGGATAGCTGCTAAGACTGTCAAATCAAATTCAATCTGAAGAATTGAAAAAACGCCCAACGTGATAATGACATCATGAACTATAGCTGCAATTGAACCTAAGGCAAATCGATATTCAAATCTAAAGGCAACATAGATTAATATCCCAATTAACGCATATAGCATTGCAAGCCCACCATCATTGGTTAGCTCTTCGCCTACCTTTGGACCAACAAACTCTACTCTTCTGACATCTATTCCATCGCCTAGCATCCTTATGATTGAAGAGCTTAACTTTGCACTTGATGTCGCCTGAGGCTCTAACTGAATGAGCACTTCAGTATCAGAGCCAAAATATTGCACATTAGCCCCTTCATATTGAGCTTCTGCAAGTTTAGTTCTGATGTCCTCAAGGTTTGCAGTTTTTTCATAACCCAGCTCAATTAGAGTACCGCCTGTAAAGTCGATACCAAATTTTAAGCCTTGTAAGCCTAAAGAAGCTATAGAAGCAATCAACAAAATTGCTGAAAAAATCAGCGCTATTTTCCTCTTACCAACAAAATCAATGACTGGAATATTTAAAGATCTGAGACTCATATTGCTAACTCCTCAACTTTTTTACCACCATAGATTAGATTTATGATCGCTCTAGAGACAATGATTGCGGTAAACATTGAAGTAATGATTCCGATAGTTAAAGTTACCGCAAAACCCTTAATTGGCCCGGTACCAAAACTGAACAACACAATAGAAGCAATCAGCGTAGTGATATTAGCATCTGCAATGGTAAGTAGCGCTTTTTCATAGCCTGATGAGATTGCTTTTTGAATATTTTTACTAGAGCGCATCTCTTCTTTAATGCGCTCAAAAATCAACACATTGGCATCCACTGCCATACCAACTGTTAGAACAATTCCCGCTATTCCAGGAAGGGTTAAGGTGGCCTGTATTAAAGACAAAATAGAAATAATTGTGATCAAGTTCAGTGTCAAAGCTAGATTTGCAACTAAACCAAAAACTCGATAACGCCATGCCATAAAGATCAGCACTAAAGCGAATCCAACGAGCACTGAGATCAATCCTTTTTGTATATTGTCTGCACCAAGACTTGGCCCAATTGTTCTCTCTTCAATAATCTCAACTGGAGCTGATAGAGAACCAGCCCTCAGTAGTAATGCTAAATTTGTTGCTTCTCTTGCACTATCCAATCCAGTGATTTGAAAACGATTTGAGAATGTTCCTTGGATCGTAGCAGCGTTAATAATATCTTGAGTCTTAGTTCGCTTCTTAACAGCAACACCATCCTCCATCACAGTTTCAACCTGGTTTTCGATAAAGACGACCGCCATCCTATATCCCAAAAACTCTTTGGTTGTATCGAGCATAGAGCGTCCACCAGAGCTATCTAGAACAATGCTGACGCTCGGCTGGTTGTTCTCATCCATACTGGAAGAAGCATCAACTATGTTTTCACCAGTTGTAATCACATTAGTCTTTAAAAGCAGTGGCCTGCCATCTTTAAACTTATAAATTTTTGAGCCAGTAGGAGTTTTTCCTGATTGAATTGCAGTCTGGACATCATTTTTTTCGTCCACCATTCTAAATTCAATTGTCGCAACAGCTCCAAGAATTTCCTTCGCTCTAGCCGTGTCTTGAACACCCGGCAATTGAACAACAATCCTCTCTGTTCCTTGTTGCTGAATGATGGGCTCAGCAACACCTAATTCATTGACACGATTTCTGAGTGTAGTGATGTTTTGTTTTAGTGCGCCAAGTTTTGCATCAGCCTGAGCAGTGGCTGAAATCTCAAACCCTAACTCGAGCTCTTGCTCAGTTCCTTCAGCAATAACTAGATCAGGAAGGTCATTTTTAATAACTTTTTTAGCTTCGTTTTTAAGCTCTTCACTTTTAAATGAAACAAGCAGTAAATTATCTTCTTTGCGTATTTTCTTGTAAAGCTTATCTTTTCTCAGTTCAGCCCTGAGCTCATTGTAATAACGATCTAAAGCCATCGTAGTGACTGCATTCATGTCGACCTCTAAGAGGAAATGAACACCGCCCCTAAGATCAAGACCTAAAGACATTGCTTTACCTCCAATGCCTGATAGCCACTGAGGAATTGATGGCGCTAAATTTAGAGCAACAACATAATTTCTTGTGAGTGAATCCTTCAAAATTGCTTTGGAAGATAGTTGTGTTTGTGAGTCATTAAACCTGACAAGTACGTTCTTGTCCTCAAGAGAAATCGATTTAAAACCAACACCACTATCTGACAAAGTATCTTTGATTTTATCGAGGTCTCTCTGACTGACATCATAGTTCCCAGATCCAGAAATTTGGATCGCCAAATCTGAACCATAAAGATTTGGCAAGGCGAAGAGACCTAATATAAAAAGGAAAAATACAATTAGAATATTTTTCCAGGCTGCGTAATGGTTCATATTGAGTATTTGCCCTTTATTCCGATTTTTCTATTGCTTTCGTCTTAGCCTTTGACTTGCTAGTTGCCTTAGTCATTGGCTTGACACTTCCTTTTGGCATTTTTTGATTGATACCTTGTTTTTGAACTTTCATAGAAACGCCTGAAGACACTTCTATTTCAGCAAAAGATTCATCGACCGCAGTTATTTTTCCAATAACGCCGCCATTAGTAACAACCTCATCACCTTTCTTTAATTCTTTCAATAAGTTTTTATGATCTTTAGCTCTTTTTTGTTGTGGTCTGATTAATAAAAAATACATCAGCACAAACATTGCAATCAGAAAAATTTCTGGTGGTAGATTCATCTTTCACTCCAAAAAATAATAAAGGGGTTATTTTATCTTAGTTAGGCCGCCCATGTAGCTCTGTAGGACTTTTGGTATAGTTATACTGCCATCAGCATTTTGATAGTTTTCAATGACAGCCACCAGGGTTCTTCCAACTGCTAATCCTGAACCATTTAATGTATGTAAAAACTCAGATTCATTTGTCTCAGGGTTTTTCCAGCGAAGCTGCATCCTTCTTGCCTGGAAGGATTCAAAGCAAGAGCACGATGAAATTTCACGATAAGCACTTTGGCCTGGAAGCCAAACCTCCAAATCATAAGTTTTTGCAGATGAAAAACCAAGGTCGCCAGTGCAAAGAATCACTTTCCGGTAAGGGAGCTCTAATAACTGCAAAATTCCTTCAGCATCATTGGTTAGCTCTTCTAGCACTTTGTATGACTCAGAGGGTTTTGAAATTTGAACAAGTTCTACTTTTTCAAACTGATGTTGTCGAATTAATCCTCTCGTATCCTTACCATAAGATCCTGCTTCTGATCTGAAACAAGGAGTGTGTGCAACATATTTAAGTGGGAGGTCTGACTCTTTGACTATAGAGTCTCGAACCAAATTTGTCACAGGAACTTCAGCTGTTGGAATCAAATAAAGAGCTCTAGCCTCACCCTCTTCACCATGAAGATGAGTTTTAAATAAATCTGCTTCAAATTTAGGCAATTGGCCTGTACCCATTAAAGAATCTGAATTCACCAAATAAGGGGTATAGGTCTCTTTGTAATTATTATTTTCAGTGTGATGATCTAACATAAACTGAGTTAAAGCGCGCTGAAGCTTTGCTAGTTTTCCAGTCATGACTACAAATCTGGAGCCAGATATCTTAGCAGCTGCCGCAAAATCAATTCCATGCAATTCACCCAAATCAACGTGGTCTTTGGGCTCAAAATCAAATTCACTTGGGCCTTTTGGTGGCCAACTTAGAACCTCTTCATTTTCATCCTCAGTATTCCCCTTAGGCACAGAGGCATGAGGTATATTGGGCATCGATAAAGTAATATCACTAATCTTTGACTGGATTTCTTGGAGCTGAATTTTAGCATTATCAAGCTTTTCACCCAGTTCAGATACCTCCTGAAGCAGCGGCTCAATATTCTCTCCACTGGCCTTTGCCTGGCCTATAGATTTAGATTTAGTGTTGCGAAGATTTTGTAGCTCTTGAGTCTGAACTTGAATAATTTTTCTTTCATTTTCAAGTTCATTGAATTCATCAACGTCAAAGGAAAAGTTTCGCCTATTGAGTTGCTCAACCACAAAATCGATATTACCCCTTAAAAGCTTACTTTCTAACATGATACTCAGTTAAATTATTATCCATAAATTATACTATGTACTCCTTTGATAGAGTCATTGATAGCGTTGCATCAGTCTTTTTTGGTTGACTTTCATATCTTACGTTTTAATATTGATACTTAATTTCTAAATTAACTCTCTGATAATCATCTAATGCAGCAAAAGCACGATTATCTTTAGCATCGATATAAGTCCCGCTAAAAGAAGCTTGCCACTGATCATTAATGTCCCAATCAAGAGTTGCGGAACTAAGATTTAGGTCATTATTAGAAGATATAACATTTGACAACCCCCACTTCCAGTCAGAGTCTCCAAACTTATCACTAACGCTCGCCATATAGCTCATGTTGTTTCTTTTTGCGCTCACACCAACACCTAAGATTGAAGGCGTTAAATAATCATCAGCAAAATCTAAAAGATACTGAGAATTAATAGATATTAACCACTGTCGATCATCATTCTGAATATCAAATGCCAAGTCCCAATCAAGGCGATCTACTTTAATAAATTGTCCAGTTCGATTCTGTTGAATATTATTTTTATAGGCAACATCAAACTTAAGCAAATAGTCATTAAACGCCTTATTGACTCCAAAACCTATGAGTTGATATGGAGTTGCATATACCTGTCCATCCGTAAGATTGATTAAGGCATCATTGGGTACGAGCTGACCAAGATAAAATGCCATATCACTTCCCTCACTGCTTATCCCATAGCGCATTCCAAACTCATCATAGGTGTCATTTTTCAAAACAAGAAGCTTACTCTTGGAAATTTTTGGATTGGTATTATAGAAAAAACTTAAATCCCTATTATCAAAATAGCGCGTTGCACTCAAAAACCACTGAGGCAACATCGATGGATCAGTTAATCCGCCAGAGGGATTAACAACATCAAGTGCACCGCCTTCGAGCTCACCCCACCCAATAGTGTATTTCCCTATTTTGGTGCTCCAGTCATCAAAACTAAACTGTAAAAAGGCCTTTTCGACTTCTAAATCATTTTTTTCAGTTGAATAATTGCTATCACTTGGCCAATATTGAGTCGCTTTAAGTTCAACCTCTCCATAACCCGAATCAGAGACAGAGCCACTAGTTCCAAGAGTGATTTCCGTTCTTTCTTCAGTGGTACTGTAATCACTTGCAGGATTAAAGCCCCACTTTTGAGTCACACCAAAGTCTAACCAAGATAATGTCTTTTTTTCAATATCAGCATCTTCTCCAAAGACATCACTATCATCAGACCACTCATCAAACTCCCCTCCAGATTCATCAAAAACAGTATCATCATCAAAAAATGAGTCTTCTGCGTTAACATTCAGTAAGAAGATAAAACCAAATATTACAAAAATAACTTGTCTCAATAAACTATTAAACATCTTATTGTTTATTGAGCTTGTTTGCGAAGATCTTTAAGATACTTCTCTCTGAAGGCCTGGTCAGTAAGGGCTCTCTGAGTTAAAAAATCCTCTTGGATATCCACACCAAAATTGATAGCTTCGAGCCTCATATTAGTTAGCCTATTACTGACAGTATTAAAAAATGTTAGACTTCTACCCATCCAAACATCATTAATTTTTTCAACTTTACCAACCTCAAGCTTTTTGATAGGATTGGAGTTCTTGTCAAACATTTGAACCTTCAAGGTAATAAATCTCTCAGTATCTACCCAGCTCTGAGTTTTTCCATAACTACTTTTACTGAGTCGATGAGGTTTTGGTGTCGACTCAATGACCGCAACTTCACGACCCCTAAACTTACCCTGCTCCAATAGTTCATAGGTATAGTCATCAAGCTTTCCAGACTCCTGATCTTCGGTTGTCATTTCAGTACCAAAAATACTAGCAGACTCCGTCTCCTCATCGTCACTGTTTCTGACACTGATTCTCTTCACCTTTCCAAGGGCAGACAAATAGAGCCAGGTTTCGTTATCTCTATCACTATCATCATAGCTATAAGAGAGCATACCAATTCCCCTCTCACTTGCTGGCTCAAGAATGATTGCAACACTCTTAGTATCTTTATCATCTATACCGGTATTAATTTGTGCATTCTCGACTAATTTAATACGAGGCTTTTCAGCACACTTAATCTTGCCATCCTTTTTGCCATATTTGCAAGTCGTTAGTTTCATTCTCGTAAACGCAGAGTCTGTTGATTTTCTAGACTCTTCGTCAACTCTTTCCATAATTTCTCTGGCACTTAGGTCAGTGTCAGCGACGGCATTTAGACTAAACATTGCAACACAGAAAGTTAATAAGAGCAGTTTTAAGTTCAAATCATTTGTTACTGGTTTATTCATTTTGAAACCTCTATAAAGTTTAAATTATCATCAACATCTTTCTGGCCAAATTTTGGCTTAAATATCATTATCAGTGCTGGGAAAAACAACAAGTCACATAGCAGTGCTACAAAAATAGCTAAGGATCCAAAGCCTCCTATTTTAGCTAATCCTAAATAGTCACTAAAGGTTAGCATAAAAAACCCGCAACCCAATATGAGCGTTGTAAAAGTAACCGCCTGTCCAACCTCTTTTATGGTTTCAACCAGGGCGATTTTCATGTTGTGGTTTTGAGCGAGTGACATTCTGTAATGACTAATAAAGTGAATTGTATCATCGACAGCAATACCTATAATTAAAGGCGCAATCATGAGCGTATCTGTATCCAGCGAAATTCCAAGAAGGCCCATCAGTCCAAACGCTAATGTTGCAGGAATTAGATTTGGCACAATAGACATCACCCCTGCCTGCAATGAACCAAGAGTCAGCATCATAAGAAGACTGATGACAACTGCTGCTATCGCCAAACTCTTAAATTGATTCTTGCTGATATCATCTGCTAACCTCATCATTAGTGCGAATGAGCCAGTAATTTGAACCTTGAGTTCTGGATAGATTTCTGTAAGTGTATTGAACTCGTAATTAATATCCTTTTGAATCTCATCAAAAAAATCTTTGTATTCTTCAGAACCAGCATTTCTGAGCTGAACACTGATATGACTTTTACTGAAATCATCACTAACCAAAGCTCTTCGTTCCTCTGGATTCGAACTATTAAAAAGATAAAGGAGTTGAGAAACCGCAATCTGACTATTTGGGATAGTTCTGTACTCTTCTGAACTTTGCATAATCGCATGAGTATCTTTTACAAGGTCAGCCAGAGAATTTGTACGGATAATATAGTCACTATAGCTGTCTTCAATTTTATTCTGAAGTCTGTCCATTGAGCTTAAGACCGCAGGGTCCATAATTCCATCTGATCTAGCAGTATCCACTACAATGACCATGTTCCCAGTTCCCATCATATTGTCATCAACAATGTCGTATGCCTGACCAATTGGAACATCATCAGAATAAAGCTCAACTAGGTTTGAGTCTATTTTTACTTGTGTTGCGCCATACAAACACACTATAAATCCACCAAAAAAGACAATGGCAATTAAGTATCGGAAACGCTCTACAAAAGCTGGGATTCTGTCTAGTAATGGCTGCAACCACTCTGCGCTCACTAGCCAAGTCAAACCAATTTTTTTTGATACACTTAATAAAGGTTTTGCAAAGAAACACAAAAATCTTAATGACTTTAATTTGAAGTTTAAAGCTAGAGCCTTTATTCCATTTTTATTATTTTCTTGATTTCCAGCTTTTTTAGTTTGCATTGGATGCCAGTAATTCAACAAAACAGGTAACAAATAGATTGTATATGCGAATGCAAAGAATACCCCAGCTGCAGAAGATAGCCCGAATTGAACAAACATAGGCATACCTGTTGCTGCCAATGAAGACATGCCAGCCATCGTGGTGATGGTCGTTAATAGAATAGGAACTCCAGTCTTGCCATAAGCTTTTGATAATGCTTCGTCATGCTCCTTGCCATCCCGCCTAAAAAATAAGTAGGAGCTCATGACATGGACACAGTCAGCCACACCAACAGCAATGACAAGCATTACAGTTAGAGCAATGAGCGTTGTCGATGCCAAATTAAGCCAGCTCAGACCACCGATCACAAAAAGAATACTGAGTCCTATTGCAAGCTGAGGCAGAACAACGGCGCTGGCAGAGCGAAACAAAGTCCAAAGCAAAAGGTTTATGATGACTACCATTCCTACCAACAAGAATGCAGCTTGGATCAAGGTGTCCATAGCTAAAGAGATCATTGCAGAGTTACCAATCGGATAAAAGTTGAAGTGTTCAGTCATCTTTGACTGCTCTGTGATTGCTGTTATAGCCTTCATAAATGGAATGTAGAGGGCAGGCTCGTCAGGCTGGTATTCGATTTTTTGAATCACAGCGCTCTCATCCATACTGGCATCAAAATCATCACTCCAGTCATCGTCAGAAAAAAGAGAGAGTTCGTCATCAGACTCTTGAACCACCGGAATAGCGCCAAAATCAGTTTTTATTGAGATTGCCCCATAACGGTGATCCTTAGAAAACATAAACAGCTCAAGAGAAGGCTGATCATCTGCCTCAGAACTAATGGCACTTAACTGATTTTGCTCGCTTGGAATAATTTTAGGGACGAGACGAGGAGAACTCAAAACATCATCTTCATTCTTCTGGATTCTAATGTTTGATAACGATTGAACGCGCTTAATGTGACTCAGTGATTCAACAATATCTGGAGTTAAGCCATACTGATTTAACCAAACATCATCACTTATTTGCTCATAATTATCTAGAGTCTCTGTAATTTCTGAGATTAAAGTAAGTGATTTATTTGAAAACACATCCCCATCTTTTGCCTCATAAACGATGAAAAGACCATCGTCACTTCCAAACTGATCACGGAACTCATCTAAAGCCTCGATTGCTGGATCAGACTCACTAAACCATACATCAAAAGACGTATCGAGCACAAAACGAGAAGCGCCATAACCCATAAAAATAGTTGACAGTAGAGCAACTAAAAGAACTGCTTTACGATAGGGAATAAGCTGCGATGGCACTTTCGCAAAATACTTATTTAGATAAAGTAAAAGATTCTTCATAATTGAGTTTGGAAAGCCAAATAGTATTATACTTATTTGTTCCTTAATAGATTAAATTCAAGTCCAACCTTAACTATTTTTCTGCCAGTAAAGCAAACCTTGAGTATTAATTTTTACGTCAAGGCTTAACCTCTCTTCTGCAAAATTTGTATCGCTCACTCCAATCTCACTAAGTCCCTTTAGAAAATAGTCCATCATTTGTCTATAAATAATTGATTCTGCATCATTTTTATTTGCATACTTGATTGCTAAATCACTAACAAAGTGGATACTATTTATTAGCTGATTCAGAATTTTTTGAGTGGGCTTTATAGCTGAAAAATGCGTTAAGCAGACTCGTTCTGGCTCAAACTCCATAATCCGATTGATGCTTTTAATGAGGGCCTCAGGATCGAACTGGACAGGGCTTGTGCTTGGCAAAATATAGACCTTGTCTTGATAGTCAAGGTCACGATATGAGATTCCAAATGTATCACCTGTAAACATTGACTTAGTTACCTTATCCCAGATACAAAAATGGTGTCTTGCATGTCCAGGCGTATCAATAAATCTGAGCTCTCTTCCATCAAAATCCAACATAAAGTTATCTTCTGCCTCAATTACTCTATCAGCATCGATTGGAATAATTTCACCATAATATTCCTTGAATTTCTCTTCACCGTAGACGGCCATTGCACCTGCAATGAGTTTGCTTGGATCAATCAAATGACGTGCGCCTCTCGGGTGAACCACTAAACTTGCATTTACACATTGCCTCATGAGCTCACCAGCTCCCCCGGCATGATCGAGATGGACATGAGTTGGAATTACATAAGACACATCTAAAAGACTTAGGCCATTCTTAATGAGTACGTTTTCTACAACAGGAACACTGTAATTGGTGCCTGTTTCAATAATGGCAACCTTGTTGTTCTGTCTCAGAAGATATATTGATGCAAAGTCTTTACTGTAATATCCAGAATCAACAACAATAATTCCTTCAGCAACATTTATCACTTCTTGTGTATTCATCATAAATTCTTTGCAATTGAATCCTTTTGAAGATACTTGATTTTACTTGAATTAGTCTAGATAAAAAAATACCCCGCCTTAGAAAAGGTCGGGGTATTTAGAATAAAAGCCTAGCAATGTCCTACTCTCACATGGGGAGACCCCACACTACCATCGGCGCTAAGTGGTTTCACTTCTGAGTTCGGGATGGGATCAGGTGGGTCACACTTGCTATTATCACTAAGCAAACTGCTTATTTGAACTAGGTCAAAACCTAACTCAAATGAATTAAAAAGTTTTTATACCAGAGGTATAACAAAATGGATAAAGTAAAGTTTATAAGGCATATTGCCTGTTGACACAACAACATCTCCAAATATCTTGGGTGTTATATGGTCAAGCCTCACGATCAATTAGTACTAGTTAGCTTCATGCATTGCTGCACTTCCACACCTAGCCTATCAACCTCGTAGTCTTCGAGGGATCTTTAGGATTATTAAATAATCAGGGAGACCTAATCTTGGGAGGGGCTTCCCGCTTAGATGCTTTCAGCGGTTATCCTTTCCACACATAGCTACTCGGCAATGCGACTGGCGTCACAACCGAAACACCAGAGGTGTGTCCATTCCGGTCCTCTCGTACTAAGAACAGCTTCCCTCAAGTCTCCAACGCCCACGGTAGATAGGGACCGAACTGTCTCACGACGTTCTAAACCCAGCTCGCGTACCACTTTAAATGGCGAACAGCCATACCCTTGGGACCTGCT
>ERZ802830.328-NODE-328-length-47210-cov-11.9794_pt1 | contig 47210 bp, 50 predicted proteins | sample MGYA00345654_ERZ802830 | MGnify/ENA primary metagenome ERZ802830 (study PRJEB30503, sample SAMEA104212375) | marine metagenome | biome: Westerlies Biome; feature: [SRF] surface water layer (ENVO:00010504) within the epipelagic zone...; material: water...
GATGACTCAACAACGGCACACGACCGATATCACGCAGGTAGGAGCGCACCAGGTCTGCATCGGGAAGCAGGGCCAGGGGTGCCATGAGTTACGAAACCTACAGGTTTCTTAATCTTACATCAATCCTGATGCCGCCCCCCACTCAACCCAAAGCGTTGAACCATGGGCAGAATGGAACTAGAGAATGATTCCTCGTGGTCGCTTCCGCAACAAGCTCGGTGTGTACAGCGAAACTGCTGGTTGTTGAAGACGATGATTCGATCAGAGAAACCGTTGAAGAAGCCCTTCGGGCTGAGGGGTTCGAGGTCAGAGCGTGCGGTGACGGCGCAGAAGCCATGAACCTTCTCACTGCGACGGATTCAATGGGAGTGGATCTGCTTGTGCTCGACCTGATGCTCCCTGGACTAGGCGGACTCGATCTATGCAGGCAGCTCCGCAAACTCAATAACAACACTCCCGTGCTGGTCATCAGCGCTCGGGATAGTGAAACGGACCGGGTTCTTGGCCTTGAAGTTGGTGCTGATGACTACCTCGTCAAGCCCTTCGGCTTACGTGAACTTGTCGCCCGTTGCAGAGCTTTGCTGCGGCGTTCTCAACAGAGTGAATCCGTTTCAAATCAAGATCGACAAGTCATCCAGAGTGGCAATCTCTGTCTTTTTGTACGCGAGTGCCGTGTCACCCGCGACGGCGAAGACCTCACGCTTTCGCCAAAGGAATACAAAATTCTCGAACTCCTGATCCAAAATCCCAAGAGGGTCTGGAGCAGAGACCAGCTGCTGGAACGAATCTGGGGAATCGATTTTGTCGGAGACACCAAAACCGTTGATGTGCACATCCGCTGGTTGAGAGAAAAGATTGAGGAAGAACCTTCCTCTCCCCAACACATTCGCACTGTCAGGGGATTCGGCTACCGCTTCGGCTAAAGATTGTGAGCCTAGGAACTGGAGTTGTCCTCGGATTCGTCATCGGTGTATCCGGTAGTTGGCTCTTGGCCACTCGAAAACGACGCTCATCGGCACACGGTGCCAAAGAAAACCTGACGTCACCGCTGCTGGCAGGACATTCGCTGACCACTCCCCAACTGCTGGCCTGGATTGATGCGGCCACCCAGGGATGGTTAATTCTCACGCCTGATCTAACGATCGGATATATCAATTCCCAGGCTGAACGCCTGCTCCAATTTTCAAGAAATCTGCTGGTCCGTGGCCTGCCACTCGATGAGGTTCTCTCGGTGCCTGAGCTTGAAGAGTCCATCTTCAGCGTGCGTCATCAACAGCGCCCTCAGCGCTGTGAGTGGGAGCAACAAGGGATTCCGCTGGAGGCGATCGTGATTCCAGGATCGGATGAATGGCTGTTGGTCCTGCTGCAAAACAGACAGTCCCTGGAAGCGCAGCAGCAGCAGCAGGAGCGATGGGTGAGCGACGTTGCCCATGAACTGAAAACCCCACTGACAGCCTTGATGCTGGTGAGCGACAGGCTCGAGGGAGCCGTGAGCGCCGATGATGGCGTTCTGGTGGAACGGCTGCAGAAAGAACTCCGCAGGTTGCAGTTGATGGTTGAGGATCTTCTGGAGCTTTCTCGCCTAGAGAACATCCTTCCGCGGGAAGAAAGTAATTATTCGGCTTTGAACCTGGAGCAACTTGTCGAAGGGGCATGGAACAGCATTCGCCCCCTGGCTGATCAAAGGGATGTGTCCCTGTCAATCAACACCCATGAACCAGGACCACTCCTTGGAGATCAACGACGATTGCATCGCGCTGTTCTCAATCTCCTCGACAACGCACTGCGTTATTCCCCCTATCACGGCTTTGTCGAAGTCGACATTCTTCCCAGCGGCGGATGGTGGTTGCTCTGTGTCCGAGATCACGGGCCAGGACTGAGCGAAACCGATCTCAGCAATATGTTCCAGCGTTTTTATCGGGGCGATCCCTCCAGGGCCCGATCCAACCGCAGCGGTAGTGGACTCGGTTTGGCCATCGTCCAACAGATCGCAGTGAATCACGGTGGCCGCGTTCAAGCCAGAAATCATCCAGAAGGGGGAACATCCATGGAACTTCTGCTCCCGAAGGGACCGGCATGAGGGGAGCCCAACGTTGACGCGTCAACGGCTGCAGAAACTGATTGCTGCTGCAGGAATCTGTTCCCGACGCAGGGCCGAGGATCTGTTGCGACAGCATCGGGTGAAAGTGAATGGACAGTTAGCAGCCATCGGCGACCAGGCTGATCTCGACCAAGACGATGTAGAGGTGGACGGGCGCCCCCTTCAACGAGCCCTAGTACCACGCGTTCTTCTGCTGAACAAACCACCGGGAGTGATCTGCAGCTGCCGTGACCCACAGCAACGCAAAACCGTGCTCGACCTTGTGCCAGCGCATCTAAGGGATGGTCTGCACCCCGTCGGTCGACTGGATGCAGAGAGCAGAGGAGCCCTGCTGCTCAGCAACCAAGGGGAACTCACGTTGCAACTCACTCACCCCCGCTACAACCATTGCAAGACTTACCGAGTCACGGTGGCTGGCTTGCCCCCTGAAAAGCAGCTGAGGCAGTGGAGGCGAGGCGTGGTTCTCGACGGCACGGTCACGCGCCCAGCCGAGGTGACGCTTCTCGAGGGGACAACCCGGTCCAGTGTGCTGGAAGTCGTTCTTCGTGAAGGCCGCAACCGCCAGATCCGCAGAATCGCACTCTCCCTCGGCCATCGCGTTCTTGATCTCCAGCGGATCGCTATCGGTGACCTGATGCTTGGCTCTGTAGCAGAGGGCTGCTGGAGAGAACTTTCCAGGCAAGAATGGTCAGGTTTGATCCAGCACCGAGGGAGGCCGCTCATCAACAAGACATGATGTTGATCAAACGCTTTCTCCCGTGGCGCCGACACCAATCCGGCAAACACTCGCCCGACACATCAAAAACAAACAGCATTGTTGACCCTGCAGAAGCTGCTGGGCAACTGCTGCGACAGCAGCGCGAGCAACGCGCACTGAGCTTGAGGGATCTGTCCAGACAAGTTCGCATAACCACCCCCGTACTGGAGGCTTTGGAGCGGAACTGGCAGGATCGCCTACCGGAGGCTGCCTATCTGACAGCGATGCTGCACCGCTTGGAGGAGTGCCTTGAACTTGAGCCGGGCAGCCTCCAGGGAGCCCTGCCGGAGCAGACCCTTCAATCGCAGGACCCTCGAAAGAATCGGCTTACCCGGTTCACAGTGGGCAGCATCGATATCTTCACGACCTGGCAGGGAAGTGTGCTGTATGGGTTGGTGATCCTTGGTTCAGTCTTTGCACTGAACCACCAGCAGCGACAACTGGCGAGCAGCAACACGATCACTCTCGCTCCCATTCCCCTTGATCGTCCAAGCGAGTCCGAGGCGTTGCTCAAGGGACTTCGCCCGCTCACAGAACTTCGTAGCTCCACCCCCCTTGAAGCGCTTCCTGATCTCTCGTCACCACAGCCACGCACTGGAGTGCTGGAGATCCAACTCAATCAGCCAAGCAGCATTGATCTGAGCAGCGAAGGAGGCGATCGGACCAAACTGCAGGGAGCGATCGGTTCGTTCACTCTCCAGCTCCTTCCTCCTTTGCAGATCAAAATCCAGCCAGCTCCTCAAGCTGGATCAGTTCTTTGGGATGGCGCCGCTTTGAAGTCTGTGAAAGACAAACCTGAGCTTTACCGCCTCGACCAAACCTCAGCACGCAATCCATAGCCTTCAAGAGCACCTACGAGAGCTGCATCAAAGGCTGGCAATCTCCACATCCAGTTGCCCCCCACCGTGCCTGGTGTGTTGAAACGGGCCGAATCATCCAGATGAAGCAGATCCTGAACAGGAGCCACCACCAACGCAGCGGACGTCGACAGACCCAGTTCAAGCAGCTGCCACCCGGGGGCCTCAACGGTTCGCTGAAGCGTGGCGGCGAACTGGTCTTTTGACGACTGATCCAGACGCTCCCACCAACCCAAACTTGTGGGATTGTCATGGGTTCCGGTGTAAACAACCCAGCCGCTGCCCTTGATGTTGCTTGGAAGGTAGGGATTGACCTGATTGCCATCAAAAGCGAACTGAAGAACCTTCATGCCGGGGAGATGAAAACGATCGCGAAGTCGCTCCACATCAGGGGTGATCACACCGAGATCCTCGGCCACGATTGGCAAACGTCCACCGGCATCACGTCTTAGACAGGCCAGAAGCTCACCACCAGGAGAGCGTTGCCAGCGTCCGTTGATCGCCGTGTCATCGTCACCGGGAACCGACCAGTAAGCCGCCAAAGCACGGAAATGGTCGAGTCGAAGCCTATCGGCGAGATCCCATTGACGTCTTAATCGGTCACGCCACCAGCGAAAACCTGTCTGACGATGGCGCCCCCAGGTGTAAACGGGTGTCCCCCAAAGCTGGCCGGTGGCAGAGAAGTAATCCGGCGGAACACCACTCTGCTGATGGAGACGTCCATCACCGGCAATCGAAAACAGCGAGCGGTTGCTCCATACATCGGCGCTGTCGCGAGCCACATAGAAGGGAAGATCACCAAGGATTTCCACCCCAAGGTCGCGCGCAAGGGCGCGGAGCTGACGCCACTGACGATCGAGATGCCACTGGAGAAGATCCTGCTCAAGAAGTTCATCCTGATGTGAGCAGCGCCAATGCTCCAGTGCCGTGTCGCGATGCACTGCCAGCTCATGGGCCCAAGCCCACCAAGGCAACCCTGCAGACTCATGACGCAGCACCATGAAGGCAGAGTGATCACAGAGCCAACGCGCCTGATCGACACACCACCGCTGAAAGACCTGGTGGCGATCGGCGGACTGCGCTGACCAACGGAGACGCAGAGATCTGGCCAGCGCATTGGCCCGTTGATCGGCCAAGGCGAAATCAACGGTCTCGGCTCCCTCTCCGTCCGCCCCAGTCCCCTGGGGAAGGGCCATCACATCATTGGGGTCGATGAACCCCTCGTCGCTCAGATCCTGGGCATCGAGCAACCAGGGATTGATGGCGAAACTGGATGGTGAGCTGTAGGGAGACCCCGTGCCGTCCGGTGGGGCCAGCGGCAGCACTTGCCACACCTTGATTCCCTGGCGAGCGAGTGCATGAAGCCAGCCACGAGCCGCAGCACCAAAACTGCCGCACACCGGTGATCCAGGAAGAGCTGTGGGGTGCAGGAGCACACCAACCCTGCGACTCGATGCGGTCCCTCTTGGATGGGGCATAGACGCTATGAATCAGCGGGCGGGCAAGCGATAGCGCTCAACGATGCGTCGCGCAAAGGCGGGCAGATGGCGCTCCACCATCTCAGGATGATGCCGCCGGAGCCAGAGCGCATTTCTGGTGAAGTGGGAATCAATGGAGAAGCGGCCGTATTCCAGTCCTTTCGGCCCGACCCGCTGCACGATCCAGCCCACAAGCTCTGCCAGCCACATGGGCAGTCGCAGGGCTTTGTCGTAGGCGTCGATGCCCTGCTGAACAGCCTGGCGGCGATCACCTCGGCTCGACACCGGCGCCTGATCGAGTTCCGCTTCCACCAGCTTGAGCAATTCCTCCCCTCGTGAATTACGCACAACCAACCACTGGCGTCCGAATTCAGCACCCATGTAGCCAACGACCAGATCAGCACCGGCGTTGACGTAGTCGAAGCAACTCAGACAGCTTGGTGCGAAGACATCCTTGAGAGCGGGCGTGTCCAGACCGAAGAAGGGGACCGTCTCCACGTGACCATCGCTGTGCCTGAAATGGATCCTGAAATCCTGCATGAATTCGTAGTGCACCACCGTGTCCGGCGAGGCACTGGCGCTCTCCAGAAAGGTCTGAAGCCCCTCGCGAGAGACATTGTCCACACAGGGGAGGCCCAAAACGTAGAGCGCGTCGAGCGGCAGGGTGTCCTGCACGGCTCTCAGCGCCTGAACCTGGCAGCCCACACCAATCGCCAGCAGTCGTTTGATCCCACTGCCTGGCAATTGCTCGAGAACCGAAAGGTTGTTGGACAAGGTGGGCTTATTGACCCTTGCCGCAAGAACCTCCGCCGGAGTGCGTGCCAGAACAGGCATCGGCGTGAAGCGATCGTCAGGGCTCTGCTGAACGCAGAGCACGGCATCAACCAGCCCACTCTCCAGGGCGCGGACGCCCAGACGACTCACAATCCCGGTCCACTGGGCTCCATCGATCGGTGTCTGCAAACGTGCAGTGAGCATCCGCTGCTGGACCCCGAAATACAGCTCGTCCTCTTGATCAAGATTGCGGGTACGGCCATGGGCCTTGCGTTCCATCCCATCGAAATCTTGATGCAGGAAGGCACAGGCCTGGCGGACATAGGCAACCCAGCGCGAATCACAGAGGCCGCAATCACTGCAGAGGTCCTTGGCAGGACGGATCCGATCACGGGGAATCGGCCGCGCCTGGTCGTGGGGAAGCGGTGAAGCGGGGGAAGACGTCACAGACAGCTCGAGCCTGGAGAGAGGTCAACGCTAATCAGTGAGAGTTGAGCAAGACTGGGATGCCTGAAGCAATCACTGCGCGTCATGGAGGGTTCGGCACCGGCAGGAGACGCAGCGCAACCACGTCTGAAGCGATGGCTGGGCACAAAACCAATCCGCACAGTGCTGAGGGTCGCTGCCGCAGTGATCGGAGCAGGACTCATTGGAGGAGGGCTTGCTCTGATCTGGCCGAAACCTGATCCGATTGCAGCTGCTCCACCCACCCCTGATGACCCTGCAAGCCTGGCACCTCTACCGCAACGCTCGGTCATGGTTCTGCTGGTTGGCGTTGATTCGGAGGCGATCAATGATCCGTCAAACCGTGCAGCACCCAAAGGCCCGGCCAATGCAGACAGTCTGATGCTGATCCATGTCACAGCGAAAGAAGCGCTGCAAGTGCTTCAGGTGCCAACGGAGCTTGCTGTCCAACTGCCCGGCCGGGAAGGGCTGCAGTCCCTTGCCAGTGCCTACCGCGTTGGCGGAGTGGCACTCACCGCTGACGTCATCGCCGAAATGATCGGACTTCCTGCAGGCCAACTTGATCGCTATCTGGTGATGCCCCGCCAAGCCCTCCGAGCCCTCGTCGACGGCCTCGGCGAAGTGGAAGTGAGCCTCAATCAGTCGTACAACCGCGAAGACAAAGCACAGAATTACAGCGTGAATCTGCAGGCAGGCCGCCAGACGCTCAATGGCCGTCAAGCCGAACAGCTGGCCAGGCATCGCCCTGATCCCAATGGCGACACTGAAAGAAGACTCCGCCAACAGAGTTTGCTGCGCGGCATTCACGACCAGCTCCGGCAACCCAATGCCTTAATGCTTCTCCCTGACGTGATCGGCGAAGTTTCAGCGCAGGTTTCGACCAACCTCAGCTCCGCGGAAATACTGAGTCTCACCGCAGCGGCCCTCAGTAGCTCCGAGCCCCCCGCGATCAACCAGTTGGAACTCGCGCCGCGAGCCGGGCAGCAGCAGCTGCGGGAGCTCAAGCCGGATCAGCCCCTTCCCCTCTGGCCACCTAAGCCCAACGCGTCCGCAGGCAACTGATCAAGCCGCAGAGATCATCATCAGCCCCCTGGAGACATCCGCACCAGGGAAGGCCATCAGCCCTGCGGGCGGCACGATTCCAGGTTCCGCCCAATTGCACAAGACCGAGAAGCTCAACGTGAAGCGAACGGGCCAGGGCGACTGATGCTGGAACGATGCCGGCAAAGCGTCCGTCGTCCCTGGGCTCAACAAGCATCAAAACAGGGACATGCCAGCAGGCGAGGGCCTCAAGCCAGCTGCCTTCCCCGCACTCATCCACGGCCACATCGCCACTCACCCGTAGGAGCTTGGGCTCCAATGGTCCGTCAGTGGATCGGCTGGTGATTCCTTGCAGACAAGGATGGGGTGCGGCACCGGAAGTCTGTTCCATCAGGGTGGCTCCAAACGCCTCCGCCAGGCTTCGACAGGCGGCTGTCATGGCACCCGTACCCAGCGTTCCGGCTCCAATCACCACAAGAAGGTTGTTTGCCATCACCGCAGCCTAGAAGTAGTGGATGGGTGGAAGAGTGTGGTTTGGATGTCCCATGCACCACTACCATCGGGATACCAAGTCTCTCGTTCGCGGGCATCGTGACCGGATTCCTGACTGCAGCCCGCGCCGAACAAGAGAAGATCCAGCACGACACCAGGCGGCTTCGCCTGTTCAGCGGCACGTCAAATCCTGCCTTAGCACGGGAAATTGCAGCGTATTTGGGAGTCCCAGACGGTCCGAGGGTCTGCAAACGATTCGCAGATGGTGAGCTTTATGTGCAGATCCAGGAATCCATCCGAGGCTGCGATGTCTTCCTGATCCAGCCCACCTGTGCTCCGGTGAATGATCACCTCATGGAGCTGCTGATCATGGTCGATGCCTGCCGTCGCGCTTCAGCAAGGCAGATCACGGCAGTGGTCCCTTATTACGGATACGCACGGGCGGATCGGAAGACCGCAGGCCGAGAATCCATCACGGCCAAGCTCACAGCCAATCTCCTGGTGAAGTCAGGGGTTGACAGGGTGCTCGCCATGGATCTTCATTCCGCGCAGATTCAGGGTTACTTCGACATTCCCTGCGATCACATTTACGGATCCCCAGTGCTTGTGGATTACCTCTCCGCCCAGGAGCTCGGGGAAGTGGTGGTTGTCTCACCCGATGTGGGTGGAGTGGCACGGGCGAGAGCCTTTGCCAAGCAGATGAATGATGCGCCCCTGGCCATCATCGACAAACGACGCACGGGTCACAACATGGCCGAGAGTCTCACGGTGATCGGGGATGTGCACCAGCGCACCGCAATCCTCATTGATGACATGATCGATACGGGTGGCACGATCTGCGCCGGAGCCAAATTGCTGCGGCAACAAGGGGCCAGCCGCGTAATCGCTTGCGCGACCCATGCTGTGTTCTCTCCTCCCGCGTCCGAGCGTCTCTCAACGGATGGACTGTTTGAGCAGGTGGTTGTGACCAACAGCGTTCCGATTCCATCCGATCGCATGTTCCCTCAACTCCAGATTCTGTCTGTCGCCAACATGCTCGGAGAAGCGATTTGGCGGATTCATGAGGAAAGTTCTGTCAGCTCGATGTTCCGCTGAAGTCATGGCGTGATGACCTCATTACGGGCTTTTTGCACGGCTAAGGCCGTGGGCATGGCAGCAATGGCCATGATCCTGACCACATCAGTGGCCCAAGCCGGGCTTCCATCTGTTCAACCGAAACGAACCCTGGGGGTCTGGCTCACCAACAGCCCAAGCCCTCTTTACTACGACAAAACAACGCTCCTAAAGGCGATGGACGAACTGCAGCAGGCAGGGTTCACAGCGTTGTATCCGAATGTCTGGAGCCGAGGAACCACCTTTCATCGCAGTCAGTTCGCGCCCGTCGAACCGCCCCTCCTCAAGGCAGGGCTCAATCTTGACCCGATCTGCGCCATCAGCCAAGAAGGCCGCAAACGCGGGATGAAGGTGATCCCTTGGTTTGAGTATGGCCTGATGGAGCCCGCTGATGCAGCCGTAGTGAAACAGCATCCCGAGTGGGTGTTGACACGGCGGGACGGCAACCCCGTCATGACCATGCACGGGAAAGAGATGGTCTGGCTCAACCCTGCCCACCCTGGAGTGCGTGAACGGTTCATCGGTCTCGTCGTGGAAGTGATGAAGCGCTGCAAGATGGATGGACTGCAACTCGATGATCATTTCGCCTGGCCTGTGGAACTGGGCTATGACCCCTACACAACAGCGCTCTACCAACAAGACACCGGCGTTCAACCACCCAAAGACCACACCAATCGCTATTGGATGACATGGCGAAGGCGTCAGCTGACAGGACTCCTTCGCGAGCTACGCCAGCGATTGGATGACGAATCACTCCCACAAAGAATCAGCCTTTCTCCGGGCCCCTTCCGGTTTGCTTACAACCATTGGCTGCAGGACTGGGAGCTCTGGGCGGTTGGCGAATTGATCGATGATCTTGTGGTTCAGAATTACGCTTACTCGCTGAAAGGTTTCGCCAAAGACCTCAATCAGCCGGCCCTCCGCAAAGCACGTCAGTGGGGACTTCCTGTTCAAATCGGAGTCCTTGCAGGATTCGGGAAACGCACCACACCAATCCCTGTGCTGGCTGAAAAAAAACGGCTCAGCAACGAACAGGGCTATGGAGTGATCTACTTCTACTGGGAAGGGTTATGGGGAAAATACAGCGGAAAAGAAGGGTCTGCTTTCCGCTTTGATGCCTTTCAAAGCCTCGGTGCTCAAGATTGAACGCCGAGGCTTTGGCCTTCTCAGGCCTGCATCAGTGTGACTACTTCACGGGTATTGGTCGAGAGATCAGCTGCCGCCAGCACAGCCAAGGCGTGTTGGACTGCCGCTTTGCGCTCTTGTCCGTAGGTATGCCAACGGCTGAAGACCTTGGCCAGCCTTGAAGCTGTAATCGGATTCCTGCCGTCGACCGCGATGATCTGGTGGGCCATGAACCGGTAGCCGCTGCCATCCAGCGCATGAAACACGCTGGGGTTAGCAACAAGCCCACCCAGCACGGCCCGCACGGAGTTGGGAGCCATCGGATCAAATCGGGGGTGCTGCAGAAGAGCCTCGACGCGCGCGAGTGCATCCGGTCGAGGAGTGGATGCTTCCAACGCAAACCAGGTATCGAAGATCACCGGGCGGTCCTGCCAGCGGTCATGAAACACCTGGAGCGCTTGCAGACGCTGAGCACAGTCGATCGGCTGAAGGGCTCGCAGGGCTGCACGGGCGAGGGTCATCGATGGACCACTCACAGCCGCCAGCGCAGCATCGCGCACCCCTTCTTCGCCGGACGCCGACAGCCAGCTCCAGATCAAAGCGGTGAGCTGCCGATCTCCCTGACCGGCAGGCCATGCCGCATGGAGGGACTCTGCACTGGATGCAAGACGTCGCTGAAGCGCTTCAGCAAGCTGTGAACCCAACGTTGCGCGCAGATCACAGGCTGCCTGAAACAGCGCCGGTGGATCGGCCTCATTCTGCAGGGCCTCCAGCTCGGCTCGCCCAGGGAAAGCCAGCAGTGTGGCGAGAACGGCCGGGTCCTTCTCCCCAGAAGGCGACAGCAGCTGGCTGAGCGCATCCAGCATCCGCCTCTCCAGATGTGAATCGTCACCACCTGATGCCCGGGCCAGGAGGAGACGCTTCCAGATCTGCTGCCCCGCATCCCAGCGGGCAAAAGCATCGGAGTCTCCAGCAAACAGAGCAAACAGGTCATCGTCGTCCTGATCAGCCGTCCAGGTCACCGGAGCTGAAAACTGCCGAAACAGGGACAGCGCGGGAGGATGGGGCGTGCTGGCCAATCCCTCAAGAACGACAGTCTGCTGATCTTGATCAAGAACAAGCAAGCGCTCATCGCCAGCACGACCATCAGAATTCAGAATTGCCCAGAGAACTGGGATCACGACTGGAAACTTGTCAGGCTGCCCAGGGGTGGGCGCCGTGGACTGGCGAAACGTCAGCGTCAAACGTCCTGACGTTGCATCCCATTGCCGATCCACCGACACATGGGGAGTTCCAGCCTGGAGATACCAACGTTTGAATTGCTCGGGCTGAAAATTGAGAGGTGTTCCATCTTCAGTCGCGCCCTCAACAATCGCCGCCACAAAATCCTCCGTTGTGGCAGCTTCTCCGTCATGACGTTGGAAATACAGACGCATCCCCCGCATGAAGCGCTCGTTCCCCAGAAGGGTTCGCAACATGCGAATCAGCTCAGCACCTTTCTCGTAGATCGTCGTCGTGTAGAAATTATCGATGGCCTGGTAGGCATCAGGCTTCACCGGGTGGGCTGTGGGCCCGGCATCCTCTCGAAACTGGGTGTTGCGCAGCATCGCCGCATCCTCAATCCGCTTGAGCGCTGCGGAATGCAGATCGGCCGTGAAGCACTGGTCGCGAAACACGGTGAGACCTTCCTTGAGCGACAGTTGAAACCAGTCGCGACAGGTGATTCGATTCCCCGACCAATTGTGGAAATATTCATGGGCGACAACGCTCTCGATGCGTTCAAGTTCACCATCAGTGGCCGTTTCTGCGTCAGCGAGTACCAGCTTTGAATTGAAGATATTCAGACTCTTGTTCTCCATGGCCCCCATGTTGAAGTGGCGCACCGCAACCGTGTTGAACTCATCGAGGTCGTACTCCAATCCATAGACCTGTTCATCCCACGCCATTGAACGTTTCAGGGATTCCATGGCATGGGCGGTGTAGGGCTCATCTCCCGCCTCCACATGCAGCCGCAACGTCACGCGACGGCCCGATGAAGTGGTGAAGTGATCTCTGATCTCGCTCAGATCACCGGCAACCAACGCAAAGAGATAGGACGGTTTTGGGAATGGGTCTTCCCAAACCACTGCGTGACGGCCAGGTGCCTGGGGAATTGGCCCGGCATCGATAGCGTTGCCGTTAGAGAGAAGCACCGGATAATGCTCACGATCCGCCTCAATGCGAACTCGGAAGCAACTGAGCACATCCGGACGATCGGGATGGAAGGTGATGCGCCGGAAACCCTCGGCTTCGCACTGGGTGGTGAGCATGCCACCACTGACGTAGAGCCCCTCGAGCGAACCGTTGGCTGCCGGATCGAGCTTGCACACCGTCGTGACGGTGAAGGGCTGATTCGGCGTGACGTGAATCTGGAGCGTGTCGACGCCCAAGCTGTAGGCATCAGCCGGGAGAGCATGGCCATCAAGGCTCACTGAGATCAGCTCAAGATCAACACCCTGAAGAAGCAGTGGTTCGGATGATTGCAGAACTGGCTCTAGGTGAAGATCAGCCGTCACAAGAACGTCGTGCTGCTGAATGACGACATTCAGCTCGGTGTTCGGAATCTTGAAAGGAAACGGTCGGTAATCCTCTAGACGGACGCTGGGTTGAGGGGAAGGCGTAGTGACCATGAACAACTCACTCTGGTCAGATCCTGACGCCCCAGTGTCGAAGGTGACGGGGGTGAAAGCCTCACCCCCAAGTCAATCGATCACTGGCCTGCAGCCCTTTGCTTCTTCAGAGCTTCCTCCACCTTGGTTTTCACATCGGCTGGCACCTTGTCTGGACAGAACTGAAGTGCTCCAGTGATGATCTGAAATTCAGCACCCGAGAACAACTGCTCATTGGTGAGCTTCTTGTTGCCCGTGGACGCCACAAGGCCACCGTGGCGACCGTTCAGCAGCTGGACATACGTCGCTGCAGCAATTCCGACAGCCTTCGGAAACTCAACGCCCGCTGTCCTGGCGTTACAGACATAGGAGGAACCCATGCCCCGATAAAGGAAGATGTCAGCATCTGACGCTGGCTTGGTCTGAGGCTTGGCTGCGCCCTGAGCCATCACGGCGGGACCGGCCAACATAAAAGACAAAATGGCCAGTGGTGTGGCCATCACGGGACGAAATCGACGGAGTGAAGCCAAGAATCCTGACCAGTAAACGCGATCATGTTGCACCATTTCAAACCATTCTCAACACTCGGACAGGAATGAACGGCAACCGTCCCCTGATTCAGCCGGGAATGGGTGCGGAAGCATCTTCAACGCGGGTTTCGTGGTGGTGCTCAACGATTTCCAGATCTCCTTTCTGCCAGCTGTAGATCGCTCTTGAACGAAAACGGTCTTGATCGATCAGGCGAGTGTATTCCTGCACATCCCAGTCGAGGTAATTGGACTCGAAAACAACCTCGTGCTCATCAACCTGACGGATGCGTGTTTTTGATTCCACCTCCTCGAGATAGGCACGGCTTCGCTGCAGCTGATGGCCCAGCAAGGTGGCCTCCATAACCCCTTCCTGCTGATACCTGGGTTTTTTGTCGAAAAAGTCGGTGTCATGCTCTGGCCACCAACTCATGCGATAGCGAGGCTTGCCGACGCGGGATTCCGCAAAAATTTCCACTCGAATCATCATGTCGAGGAACAAAACTTCCTCGTTTTTGAAGACGTACTGACGGCGAGAACGCCAGAGACCCAGATTTCGCGCAAACCAGCGTCGCAAATTGCCATCGAGAGGAACCCTCGGGGAAGCGGGGGATTCTCCGTCTGGCGGCTGCGCGCCGCGACGTTCGACCGGCAGAAGGGGCATGCTGTGTCCTGGGTGACAACAGTCTGTTCAAATGTGTCTTAGCGGATCTGCCGCTCTTTGCAAAAACCCATAAGGTGAGGCTCATCTTTGCGAGCATCGCCTGGTGGTCGGGTTGGATCCCACACCACGTCAGCAACTAGGCCTTCTTCTTGTTGCAGGCCGTCATCACCTCTCAAGCGGTGATCTGCGTTCCCTCATCCAGTTTTTGGAACATGAGGATTGTGGCTTTGACGTGACACTTCAGGTCGCTGATCCGATGCAGCAACCCGAGTTGCTGGAACTTCATCGCCTTGTTGTAACACCAGCGCTCGTCAAGCTTCAGCCTCTTCCGAAGCAGGTCTTTGCCGGTACAAGCATTTTTCAGCAGTTCAGAGGGTGGGTGCCCCGCTGGCAGCAGGACGAAGTTGTCAGCGGGCTCGGACTCAGCCTCAAGCCGACAGAGCTGGATGGCAGCAGGACGCAGCGGGAGCTCCAGCTGGAAGATCAACTCCTTGTGCTGCGTCAGGAGAACGAAACACTGATTGATCGTTTGCAGTCCCAGGAACGGTTGCTGCGAATGGTGGCTCACGAACTGCGAACACCTCTGACCGCGGCCACCCTCGCCTTGCAGAGCCAACAACTGGGACAAATCGACCTCAATCGCTTCAGGGATGTCTTGAAGCGACGCCTCGACGAAATTGCCCTGCTGTCGAAGGACCTTCTGGAAGTTGGAAGCACCCGTTGGGAAGCTCTGTTCAATCCGCAGAGGCTTGATCTAGCCAGCGTGGCTGCTGAGGCGATCCTGGAGCTCGAGAAACTCTGGCTAGGAAGAGACGTCACCATCCATACCGACATTCCAGCCGACCTACCTCTGGTTTACGCCGATCAGCGGCGCATGCGCCAGGTGCTTCTGAATCTTCTCGAGAACGCTCTGAAATACACCCAGGACGGCGGAACAATTTCCGTTGCAATGTTGCACCGCACAAGCCAATGGGTCCAGGTCAGCGTTAGCGACAGCGGTCCAGGAATCCCTGAACAGGAACAGCAACGCATTTTTCTCGATCGGGTCCGTCTTCCGCAAACCTCTGGGGGAACATCTGGGTTCGGAGTTGGCCTGTCGGTCTGTCGACGCATTGTGGAAGTGCATGGCGGCCGGATCTGGGTCGTCTCCGAACCAGGCAAGGGAGCTTGCTTCACCTTCAACGTTCCGGTCTGGCAAGGACAGGGTCAGGAAAAAGATTCAACTGTCTTGACGGAGGGTCTGTCGGCCCCGTAATTTCTTTTGGTGATCGGGAGCACACCCGCAATCACGGCCTCGCCCCCATCGTCTAGAGGCCTAGGACACCTCCCTTTCACGGAGGCGACAGGGGTTCGAATCCCCTTGGGGGTATTAATAAAAATCTAAATTATCAATCAAAAAAGAAGTATTCGCTTGTTATTTGCGGCGAAAAGCTTCTTTTTCAACAGCTAGAAGGTTGTCACTCAAGTCTTGCTTCAAGCGCTGTTCGATCAGAGCCACCGGCATACCCATACATCCTTGAACGGTCAAGTCGTACAGAATCAGAGTGGCATCTGGTACAGCTTGAAGCCTCCAACAGCCCTCAAAACGGCGGAAATCTCCTCTCAGCATTCGAAACCGAAGCAAACCTTCCGGTCGATGTTCAATTAACTCCAGCTGGACTTCAGCAGAAAATTTGAGTCCTAAAAACTGTTGACTTCCCACTTGGGACAGAGTCACCAAGTTGCCCTTCCTGGAAAGCAGGGTGCTGCTTGAGAGATTGGGAATGAAATCGCTCAGACCCTCGTAATCGGTCAGGACCGGCCAGACCTCATCCACCGAAAGAGATGACCGCAATTGAACAGCAAGCCTGCGCACTCCTTGAGGCAAGCGCTCCATGGTCTGTTCGATTGGGTGGTGCACACCCCGGGATGCTCGCTGGAGAGTCTTCAAGGAGACTTCGATGGTCAACCTGAGAAAGATAACAGCAGAATCTTAATGAAAGTCAGCCAACCGACCAGTGCGTTGAGCCGACCCATGACAAAGCGCATGAAAATTCAAGGTCACGCCTATGATCACGCCTTCTTCAAGAGAAGCGAGATCTCATGCGCGTCAGCTCTGCAGCCAGCAACACCTACAACGAACGGGTGTTCACGTTGGTTGTTGTCGGCCTGCAGGCTTCAAAGCAGCGGCGGTCTGAACAAACCTTCAAAGTGTCTTATGACCAACTGCAGTCCACCGTTCAGCGCATTAACTCTTGTGGTGGAAGAATTCTTTCAGTGACAGCTGGCTCCTCCAGGACCACTGCTCACACTTCTGTTTCAACAGCCTCCGCCACCTCCACCGTGACCGAAACCCCAAGCAAGCCGGCACACAAGGCTGTGCCTGTGAACCTTTACAAGCCCAAGTCACCCTTCATTGGCACCGTCACGGAGAACTACAGCCTGCTGAAAGAGGGGGCCATCGGCCGGGTGCAGCACATCACCTTTGATCTCAGCGGTGGAGATCCCCATCTCGCGTATGTCGAGGGTCAGTCCATCGGCATCATTCCTGAAGGTGAGGATGCCAAGGGAAAACCCCACAAGCTGCGTCTGTATTCCATCGCCAGCACGCGCCATGGCGACAACTTGGCTGACAACACAGTGTCCCTCTGTGTCCGCCAGCTGGAATACAAGAACGATGCCGGTGAAGAGATCAAGGGGGTCTGCTCGACCTACCTCTGCGATATCGAACCTGGAACCAAAGTGAAGATCACGGGTCCAGTGGGTAAGGAAATGCTCCTTCCCGACGATGAGGAAGCCAATGTGATCATGCTCGCCACAGGTACTGGCATTGCACCGATGCGTACCTATCTCCGCCGCATGTTCGAGCCTTCAGAACGGGAAAAGAACGGTTGGACCTTCCGAGGTAAGGCCTGGCTGTTCATGGGTGCTCCGAAGACCCCGAACCTTCTCTACGACGAGGACTTCGAGCATTACGAGCGCGAGTATCCCGACAATTTCCGCTACACGAAGGCCATCAGCCGCGAACAGCAGAACAGCAAGGGTGGACGGATGTATATCCAGGACCGTGTCCTCGAATACGCCGATGAAATCTTCGCAATGATCGAAAACCCCAAAACACACGTTTACATGTGCGGTCTGCGGGGGATGGAACCGGGCATCGATGAGGCGATGAGCGCGGCGGCGGCGGCGAAGGGGCTGGACTGGTCCGAGCTGCGTCCCCAACTCAAGAAAGCCGAACGTTGGCATGTGGAAACTTACTGAGTCCATCCACTGGGACTCGAAATGTTGGGAGCCCGCTTCACAGCGGGCTTTTTTCATGAAATGACGCCGGGACAGCCAGCACCAAAACAGGGCAGGTTGTTCTAAAGCACTGTCAGGACGGAAATTCCTGGTTAAACCTGCGTCAGAGCGACCTGTGCCATGAGCGCAACGATGACGAACCCACTGAGGGTTGGCCTGCGTCAAGAGCGAGTGATCGCGCCTCAGTGCCTTGTGATCTTCGGAGCAAGCGGTGACCTCACGCACCGGAAGCTTGTCCCAGCCTTATTCGAACTGTTCCTGCAGAGACGATTGCCAAGCGAATTCGCTCTTCTGGGATGCGCCCGTCGGCCCTGGAGCGATGAAGAGTTCCGTCAAAAGATGGCCGAGGCCATGGAGAAGACGGTGAACGAGAACCGCGTGGCATGGGACCAATTCTCAGCTGGAATGTTCTACGAGCCGGTGGATCTGCAGCAGCCTGAGGATCTCGTGAAGCTGGGGCACCGACTCGACAGCATCGACCGCCTCAGGGCAACACGCAGCAACCGCACGTTCTATTTATCGGTCTCACCGAAGTTCTACGGCAGTGGATGCCGTGCGCTGTCCGATGCCGGCCTGCTGAAGGATCCCCAGCGCAGCCGGGTGGTGATTGAAAAGCCCTTTGGACGGGACTACGGCAGCGCCCAGGCTCTGAACCGCATCGTTCAAAGCTGTGGTCAGGAGAACCAGATCTTCCGCATCGACCACTATCTGGGCAAGGAAACAGTCCAGAACATCATGGTTCTGCGTTTCGCCAACACCATTTTCGAACCGATCTGGAACCGGAATTACATTTCCAGCGTTCAGATCACCGCCGCTGAAACCGTTGGTGTTGAAGAGCGAGCCGGTTATTACGAAACCTCCGGTGCACTGCGCGACATGGTGCAGAACCACCTGACGCAAATGCTGGCGATCACCGCCATGGAGACACCCGGGCGGTTCGACCCCGAGGCCATTCGCAGCGAAAAAGCCAAGGTGCTTCAGGCAGCCCGTCTTGCAGATGAAAAGGAGCCCTGGAACTGCTGTATCCGCGGTCAGTACGGCCCCGGTGGAACCCTGGACAACCCCCTTGCCGGATACCGACAGGAACCCGGGGTGGATCCCAACAGCACCACGGAGACCTACGTGGCCATGAAGTTGTTCATCGACAACTGGCGCTGGCAAGGGGTGCCCTTTTATGTCCGCACGGGCAAGCGGCTGCCGAAACGTCTCAGTGAAGTGGTCCTCACCTTCCGAGAGGCCCCGGTTCACTTATTCGATGCAGCAGGCGGCGGTCCCACCGCGAACCAGCTGATTTTGCGCATCCAACCCGACGAGGGCGCTGAATTCCGTTTCGAGGTCAAGTCCCCCGGATCCGGGATGCGCAGCCGCCCTGTTGAGATGGAATTCTCTTACGACGAATCCTTCGGTGAACCATCAGACGAGGGTTACGTCCGTCTTCTGGCTGATGCGATGCTCGGCGACCCGACCCTATTTACACGCAGCGATGAAGTGGAAGCGGCCTGGCGCCTCTACACGCCCCTGCTTGAGCTCATCGAAGACAGCCCCTGGCAGCTGCCGATTCATCCCTACGAGTCACGAACCTGGGGACCCGCTGCTTCGGACGCGCTCATGGCCCGTGATGGCTTGCTCTGGCGCCGTCCCTGATTGTTTTTGACAAACACTGAAACCTTGCTAACCAGCTGAACCATGTCACCCCAGCTCACGCTTCAGACCCCCCTGGAACTCCCCCCCGCAGAGGTCCCCAGCTACCTGGAACAGCTCTGGTCGCGCGACCAACCGGCAGGCGTCGGATCCCACACGTTCTGTCTCCTGATCTGGCAACCCTCCTGGGTGGAACAGCAACTGGTCCGAACCGGTCGCCTCGAGGGACCGATCACTGGGGTGCAGCGCGCTGCATTGATTCAGGCCGGTCGCCAGGCCATCGTGGATGGAGATCTGCCGTTAAGTACATCCCCGCTCACCGATCCGGTGGCCGCATGCCTGAGCAGTCTGGATGGATCCCAGAAGGCCGATGATTTGCGTGGGCAGCACATTGATGCGGCCCTCAGCGCCTTGAGACCGCGGCGACTGATCACTCTGGCCCCAAGCCTGGATGACCAGCAGGCGTTGGAAACCCTCGTCGCCGCTTACTGCCCTCTCCCTGAAGAAGGGGGTGGAACGGTTGCTTGCGGTGATGTCGTCGTTCTGCGTGGGGGGAACACAGCCTTGCAGGACGGCCTCTCCATCCTGCAGCCGCTGATGCCTGAGGATCTGCCCTCATGGGTGTGGTGGAACGGATCCCTTGATGAGGCGCCCGAACTGCTGATGCAGCTCACTTGCTCTCCGCGGCGCCTGATCATTGACTCGGCACTCGGCGAGCCTGGGTTCTGCCTGAATCTTCTGGCCACAAGGATCGAAAGCGGACAGGCCGTCAACGACCTCAATTGGCTGAGGCTCGGGAGCTGGCATCAAACGCTGGCCATGGTGTTTGATCCTCCGACTCGCAGAAATGCCCTCAGCCACGTGGTGCAGCTGGACATCGACGTGGAAGGAGACCATCCGGTTCAGGGTCTTCTGCTGGCTGCATGGATCGCTGATCGTCTGGGATGGCACCTGCAGCGCACCCAGCATCACGACGACCACAGCATCAGTGCTGAATTTGTGAGAGCTGATGGCGTGGGAGTACAAATGCGCGTCTCACCTGTTCCCATGGGACAGCCCAGTATTCATCCAGGCCAGATCGTGGGACTGCGCCTGATCTGCAAACCCGACGACAAGCCTGCGATCTGCGTGATCCTCTGTGCAGAATCGGGTGGCTGCATGCGCCTTGAAGCCGGTGGAATGGCCAGCATGGAACTGATCGAGGAAGTGGTGTCAGTTCAGTCCATGCCTGTCGAGGCCGATGTGGCCAAGCTGCTTGAAGGTGGTCATGACTCCACCAATCCACTGCTGGAAGCCGCTGCCCCCCTGGCTGCCAAGCTGATCAAATGATGTCCCGCTGAGCGGGGCCAACGTTCCACTGTTCCGCTCAGTTCATGGCCTGTGTGATCGCTGCTCCGGCCAGCGGCAGTGGCAAAACCCTGCTCACTCTCTGCCTGATTGCCTGGGCGCGTCGTCAGGGGAGGAGCATCCAGCCCTTCAAAGTGGGGCCGGACTATCTCGATCCCCAGCTCCTCAGCCTCAGCGCAGGCAGAGTTTGCCGAAATCTCGACCTTTCACTCTGCGGCCAGGAGTGGGTGGATCTCAGTTTCCGGGGGTTTGGCGGATTGTGCGACATGGCCGTCGTCGAAGGGGTCATGGGCCTGTACGACGGCATCGGGGCCAGCTCCGAGGGGAGCACGGCTGCTGTGGCACGGCATCTGAACCTGCCCGTGGTGCTGGTCGTGGATGCCGGCCGGCAGGCCCGATCCCTGGCGGCAGTGGTGCTCGGATTCCAGAGTCTGGAGCCACGCGTGCACTTGGCGGGGGTCGTCCTCAACCGGGTATCCAGTCAGCGCCATCGTGAGCTTCTGCAGAGCGTGCTGGACGAGATCAACGTTCCCTGCCTGGGAAGCCTGCCGAAGGACGTGAGTCTGTGTCTTCCCAGTCGACATCTCGGCCTAGCCCCAGCCCATGAGCTCGGACCAATACAGGACCGGATCAGTCGCTGGGCGGCGCTGGCGTCCTCCCATCTGGATCTGCAGAGATTCGGCCCGTTACTGAAGGCACCTGCAGCAGGCGCCAATCCAATACGAACCATTCTGGCGCCGGTGCTGGACCAGCAGCCCGTTCGCACTCCCATACCAGTGGCCGTCGCCCAGGACGAGGCTTTTCATTTTCGCTACCCGGAAATGCAGGAATGCCTCGAAACCATGGCCATGCCTGTGATCCCTTGGAGCCCACTGGCGGATGAGCCGCCACCACCCCAGGCCCAGGGGCTGGTGCTGCCGGGTGGATTCCCAGAACTGCATGCAGAGGCGCTCAGCCAATGCGGCCGCAGCCTCTCGGCCTTGCAGCAGTGGATCGCCCAGAAACCCCTCTATGCCGAATGCGGCGGCATGCTGTTGCTGGGTGAGTCACTCAGTGACGGGGAGGGAAAGCATCACCCCATGGCTGGCTTGCTGCCCTTCCGCGCAGAACGAGGAGCGTTGCAGGTGGGCTACAGGTCGCTCTCTACAACCCACAACGGGATGCTGCTGCGCGCAGGGGAAAGCTTGAGAGGCCATGAATTCCACCGGTGGCAATTGAGCAAAGAATCCGGAGATTTCTTGGGAAAAGCGAGACCCCTATGGCAGGTTGAAGGATGGAAAATCTCGCGGAGACACGAGGGATGGAGCCTTCCGACCCTGCACGCCAGCTGGGTGCACCTCCACTGGGCCGGCTCCTCGACGATCTCATGCCGATGGCGCGCCGCTCTCGAAACCGCGGCGACGCGGAACGCGGACGGTTCCTGAATCGAGGCAAACACAAGCCCACAATCCAGAAGGAACGCTGGCGATTTCTCGTGGAGGGCAAGGTTCAAGGCGTGGGATTCAGACAGGGGTGTTGCCGCAGAGCCATGGACCTCAACCTGAGCGGTTGGGTTCGGAACCTCCCCGATGGTGTCGTGGAGGTGCAAGCAGAAGGATCTCCATTGGCTCTCAGTGAATTGCGCCTGTGGTGCGAACGCGGTCCCACAGGCGCCCGGGTGAGCCTGGTGAGACCTTCACAGCTACCCATTACAGGAGCTGACTGGTTCGAAATCCGCAGCTGATCAGGCGCTGGGATGACACCGGCGACACCACCATTGGTTGCTCAGCTGGTCAAAATCCTTTGAGAAGGACACGATCAAGATATGGCCGACAATCGTCAGCTCTGGCTCTTGCGCCACGGAGCAACGGAATGGGCCAAAAACGGACGCCACACAGGCAGCACCGACCTTCCCCTGTTGCCGGAAGGCGAAGATGAAGCCCGACGTTTGGCTCCCACGCTGACAAGCCAGACCTTCGCCGCCGTCTTCAGCTCCCCTCTGCAGCGAGCCCGTCGAACCTGCGAGCTCGGTGGCCTTGGAGACCGACTGACGGTGATGCCGGAACTGATGGAGTGGAATTACGGCGACTACGAAGGGATCACCACAGTGGAAATCCGCAAAACGGTTCCTGGTTGGACGGTCTGGAGCCATGGGTGCCCCAACGGGGAGGATGCCGATGCCGTGCAGAAGCGCTGCGAAATCGCCATCCGTCGCGCTCTGGAGGTCTCCGAAGCAGGAGATGTGGCTCTGTTCGCTCACGGACACCTTCTGCGAGCGCTGGCGGGAACCTGGCTTGGTCTGGGTGCTGTAGGTGGCAACTTGTTGAAGCTCGGTACAGGAAGCATCTGCGTGCTGGGATTTGAGCGAGAACAGCGTGCGATCGTTCGCTGGAATGCTCCGGCCGACGGACGGTTCTGATGAGCGACACCACCCTTTGGGCGGAACTTCTGGCCTACGGCACGGGCATCGGTCTCTCGCCGATTCACATTGCGGTGTTGCTGCTCCTGTTGCTGGGCCCCCAGCCCCTACGCCGCGGCGGCTGGTTTGTTGCGGGCTGGGTGGTCACCACACTGCTCACCGCAACGCTGCTGGTGACTGTTGGCCACACCCTTGTTCTCGACATGAGCCACGGCTCTCATCACCGCACAGGACTCGATCTACTGGCAGGAGGCGCGCTCATAGCCATCGGCGGCAGGGAGCTCCTGCGTTCCTTCGCCGATGGAGCCGAACCACCGGCATGGACCACCAGCATCGATCGCTTTGTGGCGATGCCATTGCCGCTGCTGCTTCTCCTTGGCGCAGCAGGTGAGGTCATCAGTCCTGATGATCTCGTTCTCTTTGCAAAGTCGGCAGGCGTTGTTCTCGCAGCCCAGTTGCCCACCTGGCAGGAGTGGATCGGATTGGTTGCCTTCACAATCGGTGCAAGCATTTTTCTGTTGACCCCGCTTGTGGCCGTGATCATCGGACGGGACAAAGTGATTCCAATCCTCGAGAAAGGCAAGCAGGTGTTGTTTGCACGAGGTGGACTGGTGGTGGGAGGTGTCAGCCTGGGCCTGGGTGGCTATCTGGGTTGGCAAGGAATCAATGGTCTCAGCTTGCTTTAGGGGATCAGCCACACATTCAGTTGCACTTAACCACTGGTTCAGAAACGTTTTGCGGTAGAGCACTGCATACGCTTGCAGCAGCCACCTTCTGGTCATGCTTTCACTGCATCAGTTCAGTCTTTCTGCACTCACTGTCGTCGCAGCGGCGTCTCTCCTGTCATCACCAGCCAGTGCTCATCCACAGAAGCAGCGCCATGGCAATGAGAAGCAGAAGGTCTACAACCGTGGGTTCCAACAGGGTTACAACAGGGCCATCAAACAGGTTCGCCAGCCTTATTACGTTCCCCAGAAGGTTTACAACCGGAACTTCAGACGAGTCGTGAAAGATGCTTACCGGCCCTATAACGTTCCTCAGCGCACTTACTATCAACGGCCGGTTGTGGTCGCACCGGCACCCTGGGTAGCACCACGGCGGCTGATCCTGAATCCTTACCGCAACGGAACACGCGTGAATGTCGGCTTCGGCTTCAACCTTTAACAACAGTCAGTACCCAAATTTGACGAATACCCAATCATTCAGTGATAACGGCATAGCGTTGATTTGAATCGTTGGTAAAAGAATGGCGATGATTCTGCTGATGTGGACACAATCACCGTGTCATTCTCAGACTGTGAAACCCACTGAATGTGAGCCCCTGCCTCTATCTGCTGATTAAGTCTGAGTCTGGCGTTCCAGCAGCTTGATATTAAGTCTGTGCATCATTAAGGGTTCGGGTCCAATGTTGCGTTGACGCTGGCGAGCCATTCCGGCCTGCCAGCCAGACGCCCTGTCGGGCACGGCTGACTGCCACGTAAACAAGCTGCCTGCGCAGATCAAGATCCTGGGGCCAGAACACATCGTCGGCGACGAACACCTCCCCGAAACTGCTGCCCTGGCTGCGATGGACAGTGAGCACAGCCGCAGGTCCAAGCGATGCGAACGCATCACGCACCAGGAAGTACCGGCGCCAGAGCGGACGTCCCCCCTGTTTTCCAGCCTCTCGGGCCTGTATTCGCAAGTGCTGAAGAAGGGCATCCAACTGCTGCCTTGCCGGAGTGCCGACAGGCGGTTGCAAGCGCAGGTTGAGCTCGAGCTCCCCGCTACGCACCCGTGCAGTAAGGGTCTCAATCACAGGTGCACCAAGGCCAGCAAGCGAAAGCTGAGCGTCGTCGGACAGGCCGAACTCCGCCAGGTCACAGCGTTCAGGAGCGACATCCTCCACCACGAGTTCACGATTGGAGCCCAGCACCAGATCGGGCTCTTCACCGGTCTCGCCACCATCGCGTGAAGCCGGGGCCATCACCGCCGTGCGCGTGATCAGCACCTCGCCAGGCAAAACAGCCATCTGATCGGCCATGTCGCCATGAATCGCCCGGCGGGCGTGGGGGACCAGCACCTCAAGCCTGCGGTTGGTGTAGCAAAGAATTCTTGCCGCGTCGGGGTTATCGCAGGCTGCGGCCTGTCGTAAAGACTCCTGAGCGCGACTTAGCCAATCGGAGCGGTTCATCACCCCCACCTGCCCCAGATCCGTGCACACCGGAGCCAAAAGCGGTGGCACTTCACAGGGCAGTCGGCCATCACGCAGACAACTGGCCAACTGCAACACAGGTCCCTGATGACGAACCACTTGCCGTAGGCAGGCATTCACGGCCCGCGTCATCGCAAACACAGGGCTTTCGCGCTCTCCCACCGGCGGCAGCTGTGCCGGATCCCCAACGAACACCAGCCTGGTGCTGAAGGTGTGCGCGCACTGCAGCGCGATGGACAACAACGAGCTATCCACCATGGAGGCTTCATCAATCAGCACCAGACCGAGATGCTCAAGAGCTGCTGCCGTCTGCTCTGTGGATTCACACAACTCGCGGTCTCCCTGTCGCTTGAGCTTGAGACGCAACAGGCGGTGGATTGTGGATGGATACCAAGTGGGGTGCAGGCCCTCAAGCGCCAGAGCTTGCCTTAGAACGCCCACGGCCTTATGGGTTGGAGCCACGACGGTCCAGCAAAGCCCACTGGCCTCCACCTGCTGGAGGAGGCGCATCGAAAGAAACGTCTTGCCGCTGCCGGCAAAGCCGCTCAACACGAAAGGCACCGTTGCATCGGCTTGATGCATCCAGTCAGCGAAGGCATCAGCGGCCTGCTGCTGATCACTGGTGAGAACCAGAGCGGAATGGGCGGACGTGCTCACCCGAATGCGTGGGAGAGAACCTGGATGAGATGAAGTGGCGAGCCCACAAACACCAGACCTGGCAGGGCGATCGCTGGGCCAAGAAGGCTTCCGACCAGCACTTCAAGCCTGGAATGACCCAGGCTTTCCTTGAGCGCTTGCTCAGGTTCTGGATCCCAAAGACCGTTTGGCAAAGCATTCACTCTCTCGGCAGTGAACCCCGCTGCCCGACGGACACCACTGGCGTCATACATCACCACAAAGGCCACCGTGGACGCCAAAGCAAAAACGGGGGAGTCAAATCCATTGAGCCAACCGACCGCAGCCGCCGTACCGGTCACCAGAGCCGAATGGCTCGAAGGCATGCCGCCCGTTTCAATCAGCACCTCAGGCCGCCAGCGGCGTTGGATGACCAATTCGATGAATAACTTGGAAAGCTGTGCCAATCCGCAGGCAGCGAGGCCCCAGGCCAGGGGGCCGTTGTCAAGAAGCTGAAGCGGCGCGCTCAACGAGGCAAACAGCATGGTCAACGGTCTCGGCTGGCGACGTAGTCAGCGAGAGCCAGAAGCGGCTGAGCTTTGGATGTCCACGGCTCGAGAGCCGACTTGGCCTGAGCAACCAACTCAAGAGCGCGAGCCCGCGAAGGCTCCAGACCAAGAAGTTTCGGATAAGTGGTTTTATCGGCAATCAGGTCTTTTCCTGCTGTTTTACCGAGGACTTCACTGCTGGCCGTGACATCAAGGATGTCGTCCACGATCTGGAAAGCGAGACCGATGCCGTTGGCGTAAGTACGCATCGCTTCGACCTGATTCGCATCGGCACCTCCGATCAGAGCGCCTGTAACGACACAGGCCCGGAGCAGAGCTGCGGTCTTGTGGAGATGAATGTATTCAAGTGTTTCCAGATCAACCTCGCGACCCTCACTTTCCAGATCGACCACCTGGCCTCCCACCAACCCCGGAGCTCCAGACACGAGTGCGAGCTCAGCCACCACTTTCAGCAACCTCTCGGGGGGAACCCCTGGACTACGAAGTGACACCATTTCGAAGGCTCTGCTGAGCAAAGCATCACCGGCGAGAATGGCCATGGCATCGCCATAGACCTTGTGATTGGTGGGGCGGCCACGACGCAAATCATCGTTGTCCATTGCCGGTAGATCGTCATGGATCAGCGACATGGTGTGGATCATTTCCAAGGCCACTGCCGTCGGCATTGCCAGGGAGGCATCACCGCCCACAAGCTCACAGGCTGCGAGGCAAAGAATCGGTCTGAGCCGCTTGCCTCCGGCCAGGAGGGAGTAGCGCATCGACTCGCGAAGGGACTCAGGTCGCTCAGGACCTAAAGCTGCATCAAGGGCTCCCTCCACGAGGTTGCGCGTCTTGGCCAAATAGGCACTGAAGTCAAAATCAGCCTGATTTTCACCCGACGGCATGAGACCTTCAGGACTTCTCGCCGTGGCGGTCATGAAAAACATGATGCTGGCGAGATTCTGTCAGGCCGCAGGCCCCTGAGCACGATCACGGAATCAGGTCGTCGAGATCATGACCGATCTGGTGACGCCGGCTCCAGGCCAGCACTGTATTCACAAGAAGCATGGTGACGGTCATCGGACCGACGCCGCCTGGCACGGGGGAAAGGGCTGCGACCAAGGGCTCCAGCTCGGCAGCGTTCACATCACCGCACAACCCACCCTCGGGCCTTCGGTGAATGCCCACATCCACAACCACGGCACCGGGAGCGACATGCTCAGCCCCGATCATTTCCGGACGTCCCGCTGCGACGACCAGAATGTCGGCCTGACGGGTCAGGGCAGGAAGATCGCTGGTGCGGGAGTGCGCCACCGTGACCGTTGCGTTGGCAGCCTGAAGCATCAAGGCCATCGGCTGGCCTACAAGGATGCTGCGTCCCACCACAACAGCCCGTTTACCGGAGGGATCAATTCCCTGGCTGCGCAACATGGCCATCACGCCTGCTGGCGTGCAACTGCGGGGGCCTGGTTCCCCTTTCAACAGCCGTCCAAGGTTGAGTGTGTGCAGGCCGTCAGCATCCTTTTCAGGATCGATCGCTGCCAGGAGAGGGGTTTCATCGAGCCCTGCCGGAAGGGGCAGCTGCAACAAAATTCCATCCACCCGCTCATCAGCATTGAGCTCGCTGATGGCATCCAGAACGGTATCCGGTTCTGAAGATGCAGGCAGGTGGGCTCCAAAGCTCTCAACCCCCACCCTGGCGCAGGCTTTCTTCTTGTTGGCGACATACACCGCGCTAGCCGGATCATCACCCACCCGCAGGACCGCGAGACCCGGCGGGCGTCCTGCCTGAGCGCTACCGCGACGAATCTGATTGGCCAGTCGCTCTTCTAGCTCCTTGGCCAGAGCTTTTCCATCCAGTCTGAGGGCCATCGCCGACCGATGCACGTGAAACCAGCATGCCGCTCTATCAGAGCTAGCGTTTCCATTGAAAGCATCCAGCCATCTTGCGTTCGCATCCCCTAGCAAGGTTCTGGAGATCCTGGCTTAGGAGTGAATCTCCAAGGCGGCCGGTGCTGCGTTGGAATCGGCTGCAACGCAGTGTGCTTCTGGCGCTATGCCTGCTCGTAGCCCTCGCATCAAGCTGGCCATGGCTGGTAGAGCCGGACATTCGACCAGGTCTGACAGCGCCATTCGACGCGGTGGCACCGAAGGATGCACGGGTGGTCGACAGTGAAGCGCTGAAGCAACGGAGATCCAGCCTGGTGCCCAGCACCCTGGTTCAGGTCATCGACGTTCAGCAGGATCAGCAGCTGCGGATGCGCCTCGAGCGCCATCTTGGAGAGCTGGAACGGGTCGCCAGTAGTGACGATGCAGATCGAATCGGTCCAGTGAATCTCAGCGGCGAAGAACAGGACTGGCTCGAGGAGCGTTCACCAGAAGAACGCCTGAGCTGGGACATGGATCTGCGCCGGGCGCTGGAACGCATGCTCAGCCAAGGATTGGTCAACAACCTGGCCGAAGAGCAGCTGCGTCAGGCCTCATCCCTGCAGCTGTATGAACTGGGAACCGCTAACACTCCATCAAGAACCCTCGGCGCCAAGGTCCTCACCACCACCTTGCAGGGTGCCAGCAATCTCAAAACCGACCCGCAGCGCAGCCAAAGACTGATCGAGAAACTGATCACTCAGCAGGGCATCCCAGTCATCGAGGTGAGCCGAGGTGACCTGATCACACAGAAGGGAGAACCCATTAGTTCCCAGGCTTACGACGTTCTCGATTTCTTCGGCCTTGTGAACCGGAGACCCAAACTCGGAATCTGGGTGATCCGGTTTACAGAATCTTTGGCCGGATGTGGAATTCTCCTCCTTGTGATGCGCCGAGAGAGGCCTTGCCTTGAAGCACCCCATGGACTGCTGGCCCTGGGGTTGCTGCTGATCTCCCAGGCCTGCAAAGTTTGGTTTGGTGCAGCCGTGAGCCCTCTGGCTGTGATCGTTCCACCCACGCTGCTGCTAGCGCAGGGCCTCGGAACCAGCAGCGCCCTGGCATGGATGGCAGTCGCCAGCCTGCTCTGGCCAACACCGGTGACAGGCCTTGGTGAGGGGCGCCTGCTGATCGCTGCGGCCACAGCCACCGTGGTCGCCCTTCAGGCGGGCAGGCTCAGAAGTCGTGCCCAGCTTCTGCAACTAGCGGTGCTCTTGCCGCTCGGGGCGCTGGTTCTTGAGCTGCTTCTCCTCAACAGGAGTGCCGAATCCTCGGTGGATCAGGACTGGACCCGATTGCTTCCCAACTCGGGAGATCTGACATCCGAAGCCTTGTTGCTGGGACTCCTGATGATGCTGGCAATCCTGGTCATCCCCCTGCTCGAAAGTTCCTTTGGTCTTCTGACCCGAGCGAGGCTGATGGAGCTGGCAGACCAGGAACGTCCACTGCTTCGCAGGCTCTCCTCAGAGGCCCCGGGCACTTTCGAGCACACCCTGATGATCTGCAGCCTGGCCGAAGAGGGAGCGCGTGCGATCGGTGCCGATGTGGATCTGATCAGAACAGGGTCGCTGTATCACGACGTTGGCAAACTCCATGCTCCGAATTGGTTTATCGAGAACCAAACCACCGATCACAACCCTCACACTGAATTGAATGATCCGCTTGCGAGCGCTGGCGTATTGCAGGCCCATGTGGATGAGGGCCTGAAACTGGCCAGACGCCACCGCTTGCCCAGACCGATTGCCGACTTCATTCCAGAGCATCAAGGAACCTTGCGGATGGGGTATTTCCTGCACCAGGCACGGCTGAAAGATCCCCTGATTTCAGAAGATCGCTTCCGCTATCACGGCCCTACCCCTCGCTCCAAGGAAACGGGAATCATGATGGTCGCCGATGGCTGTGAGGCAGCGCTTCGCTCCTTGCCCCCCGACACAAGTGAGAAGGAAGCCCGAGCCACGGTGAAACGCATCGTTGAAGCTCGCCTCAGCGATGGACAGTTGAATCAGAGCAGCCTCAGCCGCGCAGAGCTTGAGCTCGTGATGAAGGCCTTTGTAAAAGTGTGGCGGCGAATGCGCCATCGGCGTATCCCTTATCCCATCCCGGCCAAGCGCAGATTCAGTGCTTAAGCGTTGAACCATGCAGGCCAAGGAGCGCGCACTCGCACCTGGCCACTGGGATCATCAGGATCAGGGAAACGCAAGGCCATCGCCCTGAGCCGCAGCCCCACGGCGCATCCTGGGTTGTAAATCGGGTCCCCAATGATGGGATGGTGCAGGGCTGCCAGATGGGCGCGCAGCTGATGGGAACGGCCCGTCCTCGGGCAGAGCCAGAGTCGTGTGCTGCTCTCCATCAACTTCAAACGACGCCAGAGCGTGACGCACGCTTTTCCACCTGGATGAACGCCGTAAGTGGGCGGCTGACGCTTCAGACGCGCCAGAGGGAGACCAATCAGTCCGCTGACATTTTTCATCTGGCCCTGAACATCAGCGACGTATAGCTTTCTGACCCTTCGAGATGCAAAGAACATCCCCAACAACCGAAGCATGTCCGGATCCTTCGCCAGAAGCACAAGTCCTGAAGTGTCGCGATCAAGGCGATGAACCAGGCGTAGCGCGGGACACGCAAGCTGAAGGCGGCTGATCAGGGAATCCTGCTGATGACTACCCAAACCAGGCTGGCAAAGCAGTCCTGCCGGTTTGTCCACCACCATCAAACGTGGATGATCAAGAACGAGGGGCAGCCCAGCCACCTGGCGGTCTGCCGCGAGCACTGGCCTACAAGCGACCACCGCGCCGATGGGCTGGACGACACCAGTAGATAAGGGCCAACACGTTCACAAGCCCAAGCAACACCGACGCGAGACCAAGGGGTCGGGCCCCAGGGCCAAGCACCACTCGCACGATCCCGTAAGGCAAGGCACCACCAAGGGCCAGCGACAGAGCAACGATGGTGAGGATCACTCCCCAGCGCCGCTGTGCCAGCAGTCCGGCCGATGCCACGATGCCCACGATCGCCGCAGGCCACGCCAGCGAAAAGGCCATGGTGATGTTGGTGATTTCAAGGCCTGTGGATTGATCAGGCTGAAAGGCCCCCCAACCGATCACGGGTAAGGCCAGGAGATTGGCCAGCAACCCAATCCAGGTCATCAACCAGTACCCGCGCAGCCTTGGCCCCATGGAGTCAGCGTGCAAACTTGCTCACCGTAAGGGGCCGGGGCCGCCGCTCTCTTCATCGTCGGCGTGCAAGACGGATTCCAGGTTGCTGAGCAGCATCGCAACGGCTTCATCACGATCCATGGCCTCCATGGCAACACGTTTGATCCAGTCGTGACAGAGCGCTTCGATCTGATCAAACAAAGGCCCTGTGGCCTGCAACGCAGCACTCACGCGCTGGGACGCCTCATGATCAATCTCTAGATGGTCCAGCACCCGATAACACTGACCGTCCTCTCCGAGATAAGTCAGGTGACCCGCGTCATCCAGTTTTGGTGCGGTGATGGGAGTGACTGAGGAATCGTCCATGGTTGCTTCAGCCTCAAGGAGTTTCAGGGGAAATCGCTGGGGGAGCCGACACGGAGCCCCGGGGCAGACGATCGGCGCAGAAATTGCGAAACAGTGCTTCAACCTCCTGTGGAGGCAGGACTTGCACCAAACGCGCCTCGATCTCTTCACGCTGCTGCGACTGGTGATAGAGACGAAGTTCCTGAAACGTTGTTCTGGAACGGGCCTCGATGGCCTCCAGCGCGTCGTTGATCTGATGGTCAGCCAAAAGGGCACCGCCTTGGCAGTGCTGCATCACGTGCGCTGACTCATGGGCGAGCACCACCCAGATCTGCTTGGGGTCGTTTTCGAGATTGTTGGAACAGAGAAGAAGGGCGTTGCGCTCAGCGTGAAACGCTCCCAGGAGAGAAGGCGGACAATCTTTGGCCACCATTGTGTCGGTGCCGGAACGCCGGATCAAAGAGGCATAGCGACCGATGCGATCCCAGCTCTCAGCGCGCACTGGCCCGGACACCAGAGAAGACAGTGACGACACCGCCAGCATCACCACAACAGACCGAACAAACCCAAACGCCATTCCCCAGTCCCACACCTCCTCTCATTAGAGACAGAAGAGACGCTGACCAGCCGAAGGTGCGGTTCTTCTACTGATTCAGCCGCTGAACGCTGTCAACCTTGTCCCGAAAGGACTGCTCGCGATCAATACGCGTATTCACCCGCAACGTGGCATGAATCCTTGGAACCCCGTCCTCGTGCAACCGCTCATGACAAGCCTTGACACAGGCAAAGACAGCGTCCCATTCACCCTCAATCGCTGTTCCATCGGGCCCAAGCTGATGCTCAAGCCCCGAGGCCTTAATCACCTCCTGGCAAGCCCAGACATAGGGCGCAAGGGATACGCCTACGCCCAGCGGCACGAGGCAGAGGTCAACACTGACGCGCATCCATCGGTCCAGTCATGTCCTGTCATGGTTAGTCAGGAGCTCAGACAGACGCAAGTCCATCCATCCAGCGAAACTTGAACAAGCTGGGGCGGCATGGCCGGCGAGAACCCCAGTACCGAGGAGCTCCTTAGGGGGCTCCTGTTTTTTTCTTCAGATCACCATGCCCGAGAAGACAGGCACTGGGGTAGCCAAGAGTTCGCCACTCGCCACAGCCTGTCTGAACTTCGAGGCCAATTCCCTGCTCGAAAGCTGAACGGGAGCGTCCTTGCCCTTCACACCAACGACTGGCGGCCGCCTCCGCAGCTGCAATCGATTCATAAGGCGCATCAAGCACTGGATGGGGGCTCCCATCCAGTGACACCAATCGATAGAGGGTGTGCTTGGCATTTGACACTATTCCACTTCCGCAACTGTCACCAGTGTTCCATGCTTCGTAAGGGTGCGCCATCCCGGAAGCCGAATCCATTTAACCCATCGCCATGACGAGCCTCCGCCTCACCAATGCCTACGAGGCCCTGCTGAGCTGTGCCCCAGCCCCCCTCTTCCGCAAGGCCAGAGACCTTTATCTCAAGAAATACGCCCTTGATGGCCGAAAAAGTGATAGCCCCTTACGCCTGTTTGTGGCCAGCGAAAGCCTTAACGAGACCATCACCCCAGATCCAGATGCACCACCCCATGGACGCATTGCCCGCCTCGAAGCCATGACCGATGAACTGGCTTTGGTCCACTGGCAACGGCCTGGACCCGCAGATCACAACGCTGTGGAGCGCTACCTGCGCGACACCTGGGACCTAAGCGATAGCCCACTTGCTCCCTGCGAAGCCCCTTGGTTCCGAGATAGCGGTCACCAGCAACGGCTGACACTTCCCAAAGCTCTCATCTGGATCCGGGAAGCGCGTTACCAGGACGTCGAACAATCTTTGAACAATGAAAACCCATAAAAAGCTGAAAGCCCAGGAATGACCATGGGCTCCTAGCTATGCCGGAATCAAGTCTCAATGGATCAAAGATGAGAACACATCTCGCGGAGCGCTACGTCCTGCGCCACAGGGGCAGCGGCCAGTACCTGCGTGTCAATGACCAAAACCAGCAGATCGAGGCGATCGAAAGCCCCGAATCCGCTTGGAATTTCCACAGTCATGAAGGAGCCATCACCCACGCCCTCTGGATTGGCGAAGTGCATGGACAGACCCCTGATGTGGTGAAGATGCGCTGAAGAGCCGACAGACTCAGAGCTCGTCTTCGACCTCAGCCTTGATCGTGCAGTCAGCCATGGGATAGCTGACGCAGAGCAGGGCATAGCCATTACCCATCTGCTCATCATCCAGGAAGCTTTGGTCCGACTGATCAACGCTTCCGCTCAGTACTTTGCCGGCGCAGGTGCTGCAGGCACCAGCACGGCAAGAGTATGGAAGGTCCACACCCTGCTCTTCAGCAGCATCAAGGATGTACTGATCGTCTGCGCAAGAGAAACTTTTCCCCCCTTCAAGGGTGATGGTGAAGGATGCCATGGGATTTCATTCGATCAGCTCCTTCGTAGTGATCAATGGCAGAGGCAGCATCACTGCGTGCGTGATCCCTGACGAATCAACGCTCAACGCTGACCGACAAGATCTTCCCAGGTGAGGAACTGACAACGATCCACTTGATCGTTGGATGAACTCTGCTGATCGTTTGAAGTCAACACGTCCTCGTCGAAGCACTCAACACTCTGATCCGGGCGATAGACACCTGACCACTCTTTCCAGAACGACATCTCAAGCTTTGATCTTGAGACCAGCATTGAGTCTTTGTAGCAAAACATCAGTGTCCAGGGCTACCTCAGAAGGTGCACGGGGGCACAGTGTCAACCCTGGATGAAATGCCGGAGTCGCCTTGAGTCTTCTGCCATCCTGCGTTGCAGCTCAGCCGAAGGGGCGTCAGCTTCTTCCCGGGCCTGTGCTGAAAGAACATCCTCGGCAGTGATCTTGAATCCGTGCCCACGAGCGAGCTCAATGAGTGCCTCGACCGACAGGGGTTCGGCCAGGCTTGCCGCCAAAGCCGCATCGGTTTGGCGTTGACGTAGGAAGGCATCGAGATCCTGAAGCGACATTCGGTCCTGATGTCGAAGTTCACCATTCCATCACTGCACCTTGCTAAGACTCCGTCAATGCGGTTCAGAAGCATGTCGATCAAACGCCTGCCCTCGGTTCTTCTCGGAGCGGCTGGCTCTCTGTTGATTCTGGATTCAGGCTCGATGGCGAAGGCTTCCTGCGCGTTTCTGCCTCCAGTAGGAGGCGACGGGAGTAGCAACATCGTCAAGAAGCGCGTTGGCAAGGGAAAACTTCTCGGAAAAACAAACTGGAACACCGATTTCGCCGTGAACAGGCCTTACGGGAGTTACAAGCTCTTCTTCACTGCCGATTCGACAGCGACGGGGACCTATCCGGTTGAAGCCTTTCTGAAGTTCACGGACGGGAGCAATCTCCGCGTGGTGAAGGAATCACTGACTCCTCCGATCGGCGAAGGTCGCATGTTTGGACCGTTCACTGTTCCCCAAGGCAAACAACTGAAGCAGGTGAATTTCAAGATCGGCGCGGGCAGCGACCCGAACTCCACAGGGTTCAGTTACAGGATTTCCGTTCAAGGCTGCAACTAGAGACTCCTCAACAAGGATGCGTGAGCGACTCCTGCTGCTGATTCCAGTTGCTGGCTTCACCTGTTTGCTGGTGTTGTTCATAGTGCTTTGGCAAGCCTTGCAACACCAAAACAACAGCTTGCAAAGCCTCACAAATCGCTTGAAAGAACTCGAACAACGCGAGGAAGTGAACAGCCGGCAGCTCTTGGAGCAACAGCTTGGTGTCTTGAAGACCCGTCAACAGAAGCTGCAAACAGATATCCAAAGCCTGCAGACCTTTCAAAGCGAAAACGCAAAGCGAGAAGCACGCCTGCTTGAGTCCCTCAAGCAACGCATTCCGCTGGAATCGATACCCGAGGAGATTTCGCCTGATGAACAAGCGATTCCCAATCCCCTCACAACAGATCCATCAGCCCTTAGCCCTTGACCGCATCCCCACTGGCGGTGGGCAAAATGAAACGCTGCAGCAGCACAAATAGGATCAGGACAGGAAGGATTGACACCACCGAACCAGCAGCGACGATCCGCCAGTCAAGGGAAAAGCTGCTGGCGAGCTGCTGGAGTCCGAGGGGCAGAGTGAATAGCTTGGGATCATCAAGGATGACCAGGGGCCAGAGGAAGTCACTCCATGTTCCGATGAACACAAACATGGCCAATGTGATGAGGTCAGCCCGGGCCGCTGGAATCATCACGTTCCACCATTCCCCCAACTTGCTGCAGCCATCGATGCGAGCAGCCTCCTCCAACTCCACCGGCACGCCGAGAAAACTTTGGCGCAATAGATAAAGGCCAAAAGCCGTTGCAGCCTGGGGAATCACCAGAGCAAGAAGGGTGTTTCTAAGGCCCAGCTGCACCATCAGGAGATAAAGAGGAATCATCACCACCTGAAAAGGAATGAGGATGGTGGCAACAACCAGAGCCAGAACCAGACCTCGTCCTGCAAATTGCATGCGCGCCAGGGGATAGGCCGCCAGCGAACAAAACAGAAGATTGGCCACGACGGCCACCAGGCTCACGATGGTGCTATTCAGCAGGTACTGCCCCAAAGGATTGTCCTGGAACAATCGGCCATAGGCGTCGAGGCTCGGTTGTGCCGGAAGCAACGCCGGGGGGCTGGTGAAGATGTCCTCTGCGGGTCCTTTCAGCGACGTGCTCACGAGCCAAAGCAGCGGAACCAGCACCACCAAAGCCAGCAGGATCAGCATCAGAAGCTGAAGCAGTGAGCGAAGCGTGATGCGGTCCTTCGCCGGTGCCGCTCGGATCTGGTGACGGGCCATCGGTTCAGAGGGTGGGGCTGGCATCCAAAGGCGTGGCATCCCGCTGGGGATGAAGGGCCGGGTTCAAGGAACCGGCCACCAAGCGATTCAGGGCATTCACGAAGGCCTGAGCGGCAGCCACCACCACATCAGTGTCGGCAGCATGGCCAGAAAAGAGCTGCCCGTCGCGTCGCAACCGGATCGTGACCTCACCCATGGCATCAATGCCCTCTGTGACGGACTTCACCGAAAACTCCACCAGCTCGTTCGGTTCCCCGGCCAGTGCATTGAGGGCACGGCACACGGCATCCACAGGGCCTGTACCAATCGCCGCCTCACTCTGTTCTTGACCCTCTTCATCCAGCAGGGTCACGGTGGCCGTGGGCTGCAGGTTGCTGCCGCAGCTCACCTGCACAGACGTGAGCTGATAGCGGGCGTCGGGTTGCTGAACCTGCTCGCTCACGATGGCTTCGAGATCGCGATCGGTGATATCGCGCTTGCGATCCGCCAACTCCTTGAACCGGGCGAACGCATCGTCAAGGTCTTCACGGCTGAGGTCGTAGCCGAGCTCCTCGAGACGGGCACGCACCGCACTGCGGCCGCTCAGCTTGCCGAGGGAGATCCTGTTGTCCGTGAGACCGACCGTGCGGGCATCGACGATCTCGTAGGTGAGACGGTTTTTGAGAACACCGTCTTGGTGAATGCCCGATTCATGGGCAAAGGCATTGGCACCCACGATCGCCTTGTTTGGCTGCACCACCATGCCGGTGAGATTGGAGACCAAACGCGACGTTTTCGTGATCTCCTCGGTCCTCACACCAGTCAGGGGAGTGGGTGAATCGTCCTCTCGGCCAAAGAAGGGATTGAAGTACCGGCGGCGTACGTGCAACGCCATCACCAGCTCTTCAAGGGCCGCGTTACCAGCTCTCTCGCCGATGCCATTGATGGTGCACTCCAACTGGCGGGCACCGTTTTTCACGGCCTCAAGAAAGTTGGCCACAGCCAAACCGAGATCGTTGTGGCCATGGACGGAGAGCACGGCATCAGCGATGTTGGGCACGTGCTGGTCAATGCCCGCGATCAAGGCGCCGAACTCGGCCGGCGTGGTGTAGCCAACGGTGTCAGGGATGTTGATGGTGCTAGCGCCGGCAGCGATGGCAGCTTCGATCACCTCGTAGAGGAATTCGGGATCACTTCGGCCAGCATCCTCACAGGAGAATTCCACGTCGTCGACGAGCGAGCGGGCATAGGCCACCATCTCGGGCACGATCGCCAACACCTCCTGGCGGCTCTTGCGCAATTTGTGCTCAAGGTGAATGTCGCTTGTGGCGATGAACGTGTGAATGCGGCGGCGGGGGGCTGGGGCCACCGCATCAGCGCAAGCCTTAATGTCCCCGCGGGACGCCCGGGCAAGACCGCAGATAATCGGTCCCTGCTCACCACCCACCTGCTGGGCAATCCGCTGCACGGCGGCGAAATCCCCGGGGCTGGCAAATGGGAATCCCGCTTCGATGACATCAACGCCTAGACGTGCAAGTTGTTGGGCAATGGCCAGCTTTTCCTCGAGGTTGAGGCTGGCTCCCGGCGACTGCTCACCATCCCTGAGGGTGGTGTCGAAGATCAGAACGCGGCCTGGATCATGGGCCATGGCAACAGCCTCGACGCGATGTAGTCGGAGTGACTATGAGTTAGACCACTTTAGGGGAGTGGTCCTGGGAAAACCCATGGAAATGGCACTGATGCCGGGTACATTCATTCCACTGCACAGGGGGATGGTGGCCAACGGAGCTCTCGCGCTCGTTCTCCACGCCCACCTGCCTTACGTGCGCGGAGCTGCACCGCAGTCCCTGGAAGAGGACTGGTTCTTTCAGGCACTGATCGAGTGCTATCTGCCGCTTCTCAGCACCCTTGAATCGGCTGCTGCGGATCCGCAGCAACAGGCCCAGCTCACCATGGGGCTCTCACCCACCTTGCTGTCGCTTCTGGCTGACAGCACGTTGCGGAACCGCTTTCCTGCCTGGGTTGAAGCAAGGCTGAATCTTCTGAAGGAGGCACCCGACGATCGTCAGGAGGCTGCTGAAGACCTCCGCCTTTCGTTTGAGAAACACCTGAAGTCCTGGAAAGGCTGCGAAGGCGATCTGATCGGACGCTTCGCGGCTCTGCAGCGGCAGGGCGTTCTCGATCTCCTCACCTGCGGGGCCACCCACGGCTATCTGCCGCTGCTGCGGGAACACCCGGAAACCGTACGGGCCCAGCTGCGCACGGCTGTACGCGAACACCACCGCCTGATTGGCGAGCGACCGCTGGGAATCTGGCTGCCGGAATGCGCGTACTACGAAGGCCTGGATCGGTGGATGCGGGATGCCGGCCTGCGCTACGCGGTACTTGATGGCCATGGATTGCTCCATGCTGAGCCCCGTCCGCGCTACGGGGTCTATGCCCCGATTGTGAGTCAACGGGGCGTGGCATTTTTCGGACGCGACAGCGATGCCACCCTGCCGGTGTGGTCCGCCAGGGACGGCTACCCCGGAGATCCCCTCTATCGGGAATTCCACCGGGATCTGGGATGGGATCTGCCGGCAGAACAGATCGAGGCTCATGGCCTTCCTTCAGGACGTCCACTGGGGCTCAAGTTGCATCGGGTCAGCAGTCAAAGCAGAGGGCTCGACGGCAAATGCCCCTATGAGCCGGAGAAAGCACGCAACCGAACGCGTGAGCATGCCAAGCACTTTCTGCAGGGTCGGCGCGAACAGCTCGACCGGTTGCAGGCGGGCATGACCACCGAGCCTCTCCTGGTGGCACCGTTTGATGCCGAGCTATTCGGACACTGGTGGTTTGAAGGTCCTGACTTTCTGCAGGAGCTCTTCCGCCAGGGGCCTGCAGAGGGTGTGCGCTTCACAAGCCTGCGCGGGATCCTGGCGACCAGCCCGAACCTACAGCTGTGTGCACCGTGCCCATCCAGCTGGGGCCGAGGAGGGTTTCACGACTACTGGCTCAATGAAACCAATGCCTGGATCATCCCTGAGTGGAGCCGTGCCGGGCGGGCCATGGTTGAGCGTTGCAGCCGCGGCGTGGGCAGTGAGGCCGATCTGCGCCTGCTCCACCAGGCGGGCCGCGAGCTGCTGCTGGCGCAGTCATCCGACTGGAGCTTCATCCTGCGGGCCGGCACCACCACCGAACTCGCCAAAGAAAGGATCGAGCGCCACCTCGAGCGCTTCTGGCGGTTGATGGCCGCGATTGACCGGCGTGAGGACCTGCCTGAGCAATGGCTGGATGATGTTGAAGCTGAAGATGCCCTCTTCCCTCTGATTCAGCCGGCCGACTGGGTGAACATCGGCGACTGAGCAGAAGGGAAGCCCAACACCAAGCCTCGCCGCAGCTCCCACGGGGAAAGGGCAAACAAGCGGAGCATCACCGCCATCAGCCTCGGCAAGGGCAGGGTGTTGGTGAGGAAGCCAAACCACTCCTCCTGAGGAAGCGAAAAGAAGGTGGCGAAATGGGTGCGCAGCAAGGCTTCGTTGAACCCCATCAACCGCCCAAGCCCGAACTGATAGAGCTGATGGCGCAACACCAGTTCGGTGGGCCAAAGCGCTTGCCAGCCACGCCGGGCCAATGCCTCTGATCCCAGGGCTGGATTCGCCAGCGCAACCGCCAGCGCCTGGGCCAGATCCGGCCCACGCCGCAGCAACGCCCCCACCATGTAGCCCGAAGCAGGATGCACCATGCTCGCCGCACCACCGAAAGCCAACACCGACTGGCTTCGATCGGGCAGGGGCAGGTTCATCGGAAACAAGCAGAACTCTTCATGGATCACCTCGGTGATCTGAACGCCGCGCAGAGCAAGCCGTTGCTGCAGCCGTTGCTTGAGCACGTCGTAGGGAACCCCCGGTGCGAACGCCAGCGAGGTCTCCTCCACGAAGAACAGCCCATCGCCGAGATCCATGGCATAGAGAAAGGTTGGCGGTTCCTGGCGCTGCGCCGCGCTGAGGTGATCGCAGCGGTAATCCATCAGCACAAACCGGCCCGCCTCGATCGGTGCCTTGGAGAAACGGCCCACCACGCCGTAGGCGGCTTGTCCGGCCACTGGCCCCTGATCGGGCCGCCGGATGTGCGGTGTGCGCGAGCCAGAGGCATCGATCACCAGGCGCGCCCGCAAGGTTTCGCCGGATGCACAGGTCACTGTGGTGATCGCAGACCCAGCCTGCACCCTTTCCGCGCGGCCCTGATGCCAGCTCACCCCCTCAGCCCGACCCAACCAGTAGCGCTGCAAAGCGGCCCGATCAAACAGGCCGTAGTCGATTCCATGGACTTGGCTGTGATCTTGCGCCGTTGATCCGCCTGCACCGAAGTAGCTGACCGTGTCGCTCCAGCGATGCTCCAGCAAGTGATCGAGCCCGACCGCTTTCAATTCATTAGCCCAGATGCCGTAGGTATTCGGCCAGGGCGCATCGACGGGATCAGGGGCGACACCAGCAACAGTCATGCCCCGTTGGTTCAGTTCCGAGGAGATGCAGAGAGCGGCAGGACCGCCCCCCAACACCAAAACATCCACCCGATCGGCCAAGGTCAGCTGTCCTGGGGTTCTGCGCTGACGGCCGTCTCAGCAGTCACCTCCTCGCCTTCACCTTCAGTCGCATCATCTGACTCAGCTTCAGGCGGCACCATCACCACCTCTGAAAGGCGATCGCCCTTATCCAAACGCTGCAGGCGCACACCCGTGGCCGCCCGTGACTGCTGAGGAATGGCATCTGCGCTGGTGCGCACAATCACGCCCTTTTCGCTGACCAGCAACACCTCTTCGCCGGCGCCGAGCACGCGCAGACCCACTAGGGCATCAGCGTCGGTGCGGAACTTCATCGCCCGCAGGCCCATGCCCGCCCGCTTCTGCAGACGGAACTGGGTGACCGGCACGCGCTTACCCAGACCGGAGGCTGAGGCCACCAGCACCCAGGGGCCATCGCTAGCCGCGCCGGCCTCGTCATCGTCTGAGTCGTCATCGCCGCTCTGGGCCACCCGATCGGCCAGCTCCACGGGCAACACATCCATGCTCACCAAGGCATCACCGTCGCGCAGATTCATGGACCGCACACCACGAGCCGTGCGTCCGAGAGGCCGGAGCTCATCATCACTGAGGCGGAAGTGAATGGTCATGCCGGCCCGCGAACCGATCAGCACGCTGTCGCCTGACACCGCAAGACGCACCCAAGTGAGGGCATCTCCCTCCTCCAGTCCGATCGCGATCAAACCGTTGGAGCGGATATTGCTGAAGGCCGACAGGCGCGTGCGCTTGATGAAGCCTCCCTGGGTGAGCATCAGCAGATCCGTGTCGTCGTTGAACTCAGACACCGCCAGCAGCGAGGTGATCATCTCCTCGCGCGGAATGGGCAGCAACTGCACAACCGGCGTCCCCTTGGCGGTGCGGCTGCATTGAGGCACCCGATACGCCGGCAGGGCGTAGGACACTCCTCGATCACTGAACAGCAGCAGGGTGTCGTGGTCGTTGCAGCCGATGAACAACTTCACGGCCTCCTCTCCCTGGCTACGCGTGCCGGCCTTGCCGCGGGTGCCACGACTGGTGGCTTCGAACTCGCTCACCGGCATGCGCTTGAGGTAACCGGTTTCGGTGAGCAGCACCACGGAGCGCTCATTGGCGATCAGGTCGATGTCATCCAGACCGCCCCCGAGATCGAGAATTTCAGTACGCCGGGGAATGGCATGGCGGTCGCGCAACTGAGCCAGCTCGTCCTGAATGATTCCGAACACCCGCTCGCGCCGGCCAAGGATGTCCTTGTAATCAGCAATCTTGGTAACTAGGTCCTCATGCTCCAGCCGGATCTTGTCCGCCTCCAAGGCGGTAAGGCGCCGCAGCTGCATCTGCAGAATCGCGTCCGCCTGCACCTCAGACAAGCCATGGCGCTCCTGTAATTGAACGCGTGCCGTGGCCGTATCGGGAGCAGCCCGGATCAAGGCAATGATCGGGTCGAGCTGATCAAGGGCCAGCAGCAAGCCCAGCAGGATGTGGTCGCGCTCCTCGGCCTTGCGCAGGAGATAACGGGTGCGCCGTTCGATGGTCTCGACCCGGAAGTCGAGGAACACCTCGAGCATCTTGCGCAAGGTGAGCAGGATTGGTTCGCCGTTCACCAGCGCCAGCATGTGCGCGCTGAAATTGCTCTGCAGTGGGGTGAGTTTGTAGAGGTTGTTCAGCACCACCTGGGGATAGGCATCCCTGCGCAGCTCCACAACGATGCGCATGCCATCGCGGTCGCTCTCATCGCGGATATCCGAGATTCCCTCAAGCTTTTTATCGTTCACCATCTCGGCGATGCGCTCAATCATCGCCGCCTTGTTGGTCTGGTAAGGCAGCGCTGTGATGATCACAGCATCACGGTCGGGGCGACCAGGAACCTCAAGGGTCTCGATCGCTGCCACACCGCGCATCGTCACGGACCCCCGCCCGCTCAGATAGGTCTCCTTGATGCCTGTACGTCCAAGGATCTGCCCCCCCGTCGGAAAGTCCGGCCCGGGGATCAGAGCCATCAACTCCTGATCACTGAGTTCGGGGTTCTCGATCAGTGCGAGCAAGCCGGCGATTAACTCCCCCAGGTTGTGAGGAGGGATGTTGGTGGCCATCCCCACAGCGATGCCGGCAGACCCATTCAGCAACAGCTGAGGTATCCGCGACGGCAACACCGTGGGCTCTTGCTGAGAGCCATCGAAGTTGTCGACGTAATCGACCGTCTCCGCCTCGATGTCTTCCAGCAGGCTGTCGGTGGTGAGTGCCTTCAGCCGCGATTCCGTGTAACGCATGGCCGCCGGCGGATCGTTGTCCACCGACCCGAAATTGCCATGGCCGTCGATCAGGGGCATCGACATGGAGAAGTCCTGGGCCATCCGCACCAGGGCGTCGTAGACGGCGGTGTCGCCGTGGGGGTGGTACTTACCGAGCACCTCACCCACCACACGCGCACACTTTCGATAGGGCCGATCACTGGTGAGGCCAAGCTCGTACATCGCATAGAGAATGCGCCGATGCACGGGTTTGAGACCATCGCGAGCATCGGGCAAAGCCCTGCCCACGATCACGCTCATCGCGTACTCGAGGTACGAGCGCGACATCTCGTTGCGCAGATCCGTCTGGATGATCCGATCGTCCGAATCTCCGGGACCACCACCACTGGGCCCCAATGGATCCGCCATAGAAGACCTAAACGACGTTAACCAGCTTATCGCGCACGAGGCTTACAACAACAAAGCCTGTTTTCGTTTCTTCGAGGGTGGGAATCGATCTGAGATCCGGCCGTAAAATGATGCTCCTTCAGGTTTTGCAGTCGATGTCGTCTGACTCATCCTCCGAATCGAAGACCCCTCAGATCGACATCACCGCAGCAGAGAGCGAGGTGCAGAACGAGACTGCACCACAAGCCTCTGAGCCCGTGCAAACTGCAGCATCAGAAGCTGCGGTGACGGAGCAGCCTGAAGAAACAAAGCGAGCACCGGAGCCGCTCACTCCCTCGATCGTCGAGAGAGTGAGCGTTCCTGAAACGCCTTCCCTCAGCGACGCCGACGATGAAGGTGGTGAATGGGAAGTCCTCAGCACCAAAGTCAAGGAATGGATCGAAGATCGCGACCTTGCTGATCAACTACAGCGCCTGCGTCAGCCACTACTGATTGCGGCTGGACTGGTTCTATTCATTCTCGTTTTAAGAATTTATGGTGGGATCTTGGCAGCCATTGCCACCGTGCCACTTGCGCCCAGGATTTTCGAACTGATCGGCGTCATTTACGCCACTTGGTTCGCGACAACACGCTTAGTCCTCAGCGAGGAGAGGCGCAAAATCAGCGCAGGGCTCGGCGATCTGTGGAGGACCGTCCGCGGCGGCAAGCCCGAACAAAGCTCTTAGCGCTTGCACGGTCGATTGGTAGCTTGTTCACACTCTGTGATGACCGTGGTGGACATTCAGCTCGGACGCTCCAAGGCTGTACGTCGGGCCTATGGCATCGACGAAATCGCCCTGGTTCCGGGCGGTCGGACCGTTGATCCCGAGGTGACCGATACCCGATGGATCCTTGGCGGCATCGAACGGGAGATCCCGATCATCGCCAGCGCAATGGACGGCGTGGTTGATGTGGAGATGGCTGTCCAGTTATCCAAATTGGGTGCCCTCGGCGTCCTCAATCTCGAGGGTGTTCAGACCCGTTATGAGGATCCCAACGATGCGCTCGACCGCATCGCGTCCGTTGGGAAAGAGTCCTTCGTGCCTCTCATGCAGGAGCTGTACAGCAAACCTGTACAAGAGCATCTGATCCGCAAACGCATCCAAGACATCAAGGCCAACGGTGGCATCGCCGCCGTCAGCGGCACTCCTGTTGCCGCCATGCGCTTCGGCAAGGCCATCGCTGAAGCAGGGGCCGACCTGTTTTTTGTTCAAGCCACCGTCGTATCGACCCAGCACATCGGCCCACAAGGACAAGACACCCTCGACCTTGAGGTCCTCTGCCGGGACATGGGAGTCCCCGTCGTGATCGGCAACTGCGTCACTTATGACGTGGCCCTGCAACTGATGCGCGCAGGCGCCGCCGGCGTGATGGTGGGAATTGGCCCTGGCGCAGCCTGCACATCGCGCGGGGTTCTTGGTGTCGGCATCCCCCAGGCGACCGCTGTGGCCGACTGCGCCGCCGCCCGAGCCGACTACGAACGGGAAAGTGGTCGGTACGTTCCGATCATTGCCGATGGCGGCATCGTCACCGGCGGCGACATCTGCAAATGCATCGCCTGTGGCGCCGATGCCGTGATGATTGGCTCACCGATCGCTCGTGCTGAGGAAGCACCCGGGAGAGGTTTCCACTGGGGCATGGCGACTCCGAGCCCAGTCCTTCCCCGCGGTACCCGCATCAACGTGGGCAGTACCGGCAGCCTGGAGCGGATCCTGCGGGGTCCTGCAAAACTTGACGATGGCACTCACAACCTGCTGGGGTGCCTCAAAACCTCGATGGGAACGCTCGGAGCTCAAACCATCCGCGACATGCAACAAGTGGAGGTGGTCATTGCCCCCTCCCTCCTGACGGAAGGCAAGGTTTACCAAAAAGCCCAGCAACTCGGCATGGGCAAATAGTCACAAGTCTCCAAACGAGTCGCAAGACGAGCACGCGAGACACGCGGTACTCTCATTGTGTGCGGGCGTATGCCCACACACTCCTCACACCCCCCGGCCCGACGCGTTCGGGCTTTCTGTCTTGTTCAGTCATCCATCACAGTTCAAGAGCTGAGTGATGACAATGAACGGCAACCAAGAAAACGGTTGCTAAATTTCGCCCATCTCGATTGCCACGGAATGTCCAGCGCTGCCGCTGTTACCGACGCCTCATTTGAACAGGACGTCCTGCAAAGCGACGTTCCCGTGCTGGTGGATTTCTGGGCTCCCTGGTGTGGCCCTTGCCGGATGGTGGCTCCCATCGTTGACGAAATCTCCAAAGAATTCGAAGGCAAGATCAAGGTGTTCAAGCTGAACACCGACGAAAATCCCAACGTGGCCAGTCAATTCGGGATTCGAAGCATTCCAACCCTGATGGTGTTCAAAGGGGGCCAAAAAGTGGACACGGTTGTGGGAGCCGTTCCCAAGGCAACCCTGTCTGGCACGATTGCCAAATATCTCTGAGTCCCCCACTGGCTTTAACAACAGTCGGTTTGATCGATTACGGGATGGGGAACCTCCATTCCGTGAAAACTTGCTTCGCGCGCCTAGGACAAGCGATCACCCCCGTTAGTTCACCCAAGGATCTTCAGCGTTGCGATGCCTTGATCCTTCCAGGAGTCGGCGCGTTTGATCCGGCGATGGAACGACTCCGCCACACAGGATTGGTTCCCCACTTAGCCGAGTGGGGCCGTCTTGATCGTCCACTCCTTGGTATTTGCCTCGGCCTTCAGCTTCTTTTCGAAAGCAGTGAAGAGGGAGACTCTCGAGGTCTTGGTCTGTTCAAGGGCAGCGTCAGACGCTTACCAAGCGGTCAGGGTGAACGCATCCCCCACATGGGCTGGGCGAAATTAGAACGCTGCAATCCCAACCCCCTTTTGCCTGCAGGCGAACAATCGCCCTGGGTGTACTTCGTGCATTCATTCGCAGCCCATCCAGTCGATGAGACAGACCTCGCTGCCAATGTCGGTTTCGGCAACGACGTTGCCACGGCCATGGTCTGGCATGGACGCGTCGGAGCCTGTCAGTTTCACCCTGAGAAATCAGGACAAGCAGGAGCTGTTCTGTTGACGCACTGGCTCTCATGGCTCCATGCAGGGGCACCATTGCCCGCGTGAGCAGCGCCCAGTTACGAATGATCGGCGGCCGTCGTCTTCGCAGTCCACAAGGACAAGGAACTCGACCAACCACCGCGAGGGTGAGAGAAGCACTTATGAATGTTCTCGCCGGCGTGATGGATGATGCGCACTGGCTGGATCTCTTCAGCGGCAGCGGAGTCATGGGCTGCGAGGCGATTCAGCGGGGAGCATCAAGGGTATGGGCCGTCGAAAACAATGCTCGGGTAGCAGCCATATGCCGACAGAACCTCGAACTCGTAGCTGCGTCAACGGATGAACCAGTCGAGATCCGTGTTATTCGAAAAGATCTGATTGCATGGCTCGACGCTGGTCGTCCCGAAGCTGTGAAACCGTTCACCCTCGTTTATGTCGATCCACCCTATGCATCAGGAGACCACTACAAAAAGACCCTCGAACGTTTGTTGAAGAGGAACTGGATAACAGCTGATGGGCTGGTGATCTGCGAGTACGCCAGTGAACTCGGACTCGAATCGCCATCGAATTGGGCCGAAATGGACCGTCGACGCTATGGAACGAGTTCGCTTCTGTTTCTCAGCCCCCGAGAGCACTGCCGCGGCGGTACTGGTTCCAAGC